>JAEEGJ010013828.1_pt1 | contig 19407 bp, 17 predicted proteins | sample 8958761 | NCBI WGS metagenome assembly JAEEGJ01 (sample SAMN16246546, study PRJNA631951) | gut metagenome | biome: gut microbiome; feature: rumen; material: RS-attached | host: Bos | place: Iran: Karaj | collected 2018-10 | reverse complement strand
CTCTTTTCCCTTTTCCTCCTGTGCCTGACTTTTATACTATTTAATATAACATCCGCTTCTTTAACCGCCCGGCCCCGTTACACAGCACAGTCCGGCCTGTAAAAATAAAGATCCACATCGTTTCTTGTTTCGCATTGCCCGGTACTTCGTCATCGTTCTGCCTCGCGTCATCTGAAAAACGGTAAATGATAATTAATGGTTAGTATACCTCATTTTTATTATAGTATATATTTTTCCGCGCGCAAATTTATGAACGGATTATCTTCTTATATTTATTTTCTTTTCTTCATTATGTGTCGGATGTATCACTATTATGAACTACAGCAGATCCGTGGCGGATATCCGGTTAAGGCAAAGCCAGCCCGATCAGCCGGTTCAGTTCATCGGCCATAAACAGGGGAACGTTTAAAAGTTTTCCGTCATAGCTGAGGTTCTTCATGGATAGACGCACCATCAGCGGCGTTTGTTCCCCATAATTCTTTGCATACCGCTTCAGGCTCGTCGCCGTCACGCTCTCCCCTGCTTTTGCTTCTATCGGAATGATATCATTCTCACGCTGCGCCACAAAATCAACTTCGTGGGTGGCGTCAGCCCAATACCGGGGCGCAACCGCAAAGCTGCGCTTCAGCGACTGGTGCACATAATTTTCCGTCAAGGCGCCTTTAAATTCCGTAAACAGGCGATTATTCTCTGCAAACGCAGTGACCGGCAGATGGGAAAGGCAGCGGAGGATCCCCACATCAACAGCATAAATTTTAAATGCGCTCAGATCGTCGTAGGCGGACAAAGGCAGGCCCGGCCTGCTAACGCGGCAGACTTTGCTGATTATATCCGCATCCCGCAGCCAGTTCAGTGCATTCTCATACTCCCGGGCCCGGGCTCCCGGTTTTACAACGCTATACAAAAACTTTTTGTTTTCCCTTGCCAGCTGCGAAGGCAACGACTGCCAGATGTAACGGATTTTAGGCACATCTTCTGCCGGAGCATGTTTGCCAAAATCGCTTTCATAGGAAGAAACAATACCGGACAGGACGTTGTCTACCTCTCTGGGATCCTTGTCCTCTGTCCAGACCAAAACGGATTCCGGCATTCCGCCCGTTATAAAATAGTGTTTCAGTTTTTCTGCCAGCGGCGTAAAAAACGCATCCGGCAACGGCGCAAATTCATCCACAGCCGCAAGGTACTCTGCGAAATTCTCCGCCCCGTCGGCCAGCAGGAATTCCGTAAACGTCATCGGCCCCATTTCCAGAAAATCAACCTGGCCCACGGGAAATCCGCCGCTTAGCTGCAAGCCCAACAGGGATCCGGCGCTGGCAACAAAATACTCCGGCGCGTCTTCCTTAAAATATTTCAGGCTGTTCAACGCATCTTCACATGCCTGGATCTCATCAAAAATGATGAGCGTATCCTTTGTAATCCGCTGCCCGCTTGCCATGGCAAGGTTTTGCAGAATGCGCCGCACCTCTTTTGTTGTCTGGAAGAACTGCGCAAATTCCGGGTTCTTATCAAAATTGAACCGCACGAATCCGTCTTTAAATGTCCTGCCGAATTCTTCCAGCACCCAGGTTTTCCCAACCTGCCTCGCACCGCGTAACACTAACGGCTTCCTGCGTTTGGAACTTTTCCAGGCAAGCAAATCCTTCATGATTGTACGTTTCAATTTGTTCCGCCTCCTCTGTCCCATGTTATGCAAATCCGTTTCGCTTACAATTCAATTATATTGCATGGAAAATGGTGCGTCAACGAAAAATCACATAATTTTTAATAAAAACGTGATTTTAATCACATAATTTTTGATTTTTACGTGTTCGCTGCAGATGTGCCCGGCATTTTTCCCAAACAACAACCGCGCGCTGATTTATAAGTTCCGTTTCCGATTATGTACGACTCTTTTTCCTTTTGCAGATGTTAGGTAGAAATTAAAGAATCAGCAATCATGCGGGGTTCCGCTATTATTTCTACGTTTCTACCTTTTTTGGGAGAGACAGCGGAAATATAGATATAATTTAAACACGAACATATACATTTACTCTGCGTTTATTATTTATTCTCTTCAGGTAAAAAGGTAGAAACGTAGAAATTATGACTATAACCCGCATGGTTATCATGTTTCTGATTTCTACGTTTTTTCTACCTTTTCTACTTTTCGCCAGATTTCAGGCCGCAGGGTCAAATTTCAGACAAACATAGTAGGCGTTTTCTCCGTCGATGCTTGCACGGCTTGCGTATTTTCCGTAAGCATTTTTCAGCAGATACCCCTGTTCCGCCCACTGCTTTTTCACAGCGTCAAAATGGAAGCCGATGTTCCTCAGCTCGCGCACCAGCACGGTCTTGTTGATTTCCACGAAGGTGGAGCCCATCCGGCCCCAGCGCATGGCGTTCATGTCCGGCTTGAAGTTCACTTCGTGTTCCAGGATGACGCCCATGATCTCCCGGTACGCCCGCTTCGCCACGTCAATGTCGGTCTGCACTTTCAGGAACGGCTTCACGTCTTCTGCCGTAAGCGCTTCCTCCTCCGGATAGAACGCCCACCCGGCCAGCCTGTCCGCCGTCATGATCAGGGCCATGGCCATCGCCTGTTTTTCGGAAGTCCCGGTCGCGTCCAGGATGTTTTTCATTTTCTTTTCAAACAGTTCCCGGACCGGATATTTTCCCAGAAGCCGGATGTACTCCGGTCCGGCCAGCCCGTAATTATTATTTATGAAGTTCACCACGCTGTTGCCGTTCTCCAGCACGTTGTCCGTGCATTCGACTTCAATGACGCGGTTCTTTACGCCGCCGCCGGACAGGTTCTGCGTACAGGGTTCCTCCCCGGTGAACACGAAGGCGTTCTGCCATGTCATCTGCTGCTGCAGGGCCGTATCGGTCATGCGGCCCCGGTTGATGCCTTCCGTTACCTGCATGATCAGGTTGTCGTAATTTTCATACCGGCTTTTGACGGTCTGCAGTTCATCGCCGAAAAAGGGCAGGTTCCGCAGCACGGAGGCCATCTGCATCATGCTGTTGACGGTCATGTTCACAGTGCGCACCAGTCTGCCGGGGCGCGGGTCGCCCCAGATGCTGGCCGCCGCCATGATGCCCGCCGTCTTGCCGGTGCCGGTGCCGCCCCACAGATGGAACACGAAGGGCAGCGCGTTTACGCTGGCAATCAGCGGGCTGGCGAAGGATGCGCCCATGAGCAGCCGCAGCACGGTGTTCCTGCGCAGTTCCGCGGTGAATCTGATCCAGGCCTGCAGATCGCCCCGGCTGCTGACGGAAGCAATCAGGTCTTTGTACTGGGCCTCGCTGTCCAGCCTGATTTCATCCGTGTAGGGCAGGAAGCTTTCCCCCGTCCAGCCCATGTGGCGGCAGGACTTCACCACCGGGATCGCATCCATATTTAAAGAGGTTACATCCGCCAGGTATTTCACCAGCAGCCTGGCGTTTTCACTGGTTACATCCAGCCCCATGTCCGCCAGTTCCACGATCTTCACACTGCTGGCTGCGGAGGAACGGGGAACCAGAATGCTGTTCCATTTTCCATATTTATAAAAACCGAGCCGGATCTTTTCCGTGCCTTCCTCCGTATTCCGTAAAATTTCCAGGGGCAGCACCGGCAAACGGGAGGCGTACTCTTCCTTCATGTTCCCGTTCCGGTCCTGCGCCATCCGTTTCACCCCGTCCCCGTCGGCAATCCAGTCCCCGGCATCCAGCGCAAGGGGCTGGTCCGGGAAATTCGTCCGGTTAACAGTGACGGCTTCCGGTTCCGCTTTCGCCTTACTGCGCAGAAATGTCTGCCAGCCTTTTCTGAACTGGCGGGCAATATTCAATTCCCGGGCCCGCTGTTCCGCCACGGACACCGCGTACTGCCGGCGGTTTTCGTTTTTGATGGCGTAAAGGGATTCATAAAACCGCATCCCGATCATTTCTTTTTTGGTTACGTTGCTGTAATCCACGCTGACGGACAGTTTCTCCGGGTCGCCACCCCGGGCGAAATAATCCGCCACGTCTCCCTTTGCGGGACAGTCCGGCCAGATTTCCGTCAGGTCCAGCACTTCCACCGGCACCGGCCAGGCTTTCGCGTAGTCTGCGCCCTTGTCGTCGTTGTCCGGGATCAGCATGATTTCGCTGAATTTATTCAGATAACGAAGATCGGTCGGGGACAGCTTCACGTTCTTCCGGGCGCCGGCGTTGGTGGTGGTAGCCAGGAAGCCGTGCTGTACCATGGCGTCCGCGCACTTTTCCCCTTCCACAATATAAAGACAGGTATCTGCGGCAGCCCGTTCCAGCAGGTCCAGGTTATACAGATTGTTGCAGCCTTCCGGTTTTTTGAAAACAGTTTTCCCGCGTCCGTCCACATAGCGGAACCGGAAGACCTTGCTGCCGTCGGCATACTTGACCCGGTGTTTGCAGTAAGCCGTTGTGCCGTCCGGATTTTTATACACATGGTCGTACTCTTCCATAATTTCCGGCTTTTCTTCTTCTACAAATTCCGGTCTGATGTCCAGCGCCCTGAGAATCTCCGGCAGCTTCGCGTTACATTTCTGGCAGTACGCCAGCAGTTTCCCGCCGGACTCCCTGACATACAGATGATGCCCGTCGCTTTCGCCCGCCTCGCAGACCGGACAGGCTGCCACCGTTTCTTCATTCCGCTGCTTTACATTGCGCAGGTACGGGATCATATCCCGCAGCGTTACCGGCTTAAACTTTTTCCTGGATACCATAGTTCCCCCCTTACTTTTTGTCTCAGGATTTGTTCATTGATCTTCTGAAACGTTTTTCTGTTACGCTCTCATTATTCTGCTATGCTCCTTTTTGTCGCGCTTTTTCTGTGATTTTAAATCACTTAAAAAGGTAAAAAAATTTCAACGCCTCTATTATTCGACACTTTTCTTAATATTCCTCCTTCAATTTTGATTTTTAATCAACTTTTTTGATTATAGTCCATTGTTGATTTAAAGTCAAGTGTTTTTCAAAAAATATTATTTTATTGATTTTAAATAACAAACATGGTATGATAACCGTAAGAAGGCTCGAAGTATTTCCTTAAGGAGGGAGGCCCTGCCAATGTTGGAGCTGCATGAAAATATCAGGGCGAGACGCGTCGCGTTAAACATGACGCAGCAGGAGCTGGCGAAAAAACTGGGCTATAAATCCACGTCAACCATCGCCAAAATAGAATCCGGCGAAAACGATATCCCCCAGGCAAAGATTGCCGCTTTTGCCGCTGCGCTGGATACCACGCCGGCTGAACTGATGGGATTACAGATCATAACCATAGGACCTGATGAACCCGACGACACGGTAACTGTCACCATCGCAAAGGATAAGCCGGAACTGGAAGAAGCCATTAAACGGCTGGACGGACTCAGTGAAAAAAGGCTGAAGAACGTCCTCGGTATTGCCAATGCCATAATCGACAGTTACGAATCCGGCAAAGACTTGCATATGATCATAAATATCGAGTCACGCCCGGTTGAGTAAGCCGCGTCTCCCGACCGGCATCCGACCGGCATCTGATTCATATATTCTGCCGTTTTGCATCACGTGATGGAGGGAGAAAGAGAGCATGAACATTTTTGATATCATAGGCCCTGTCATGATCGGGCCCAGCAGTTCCCATACGGCGGGCGCCTGCCGGCTGGGGCTCCTGGCAGCGGGGATCCTGGGGGAACGGCCCCGGAAGGCGGAAATCTTACTGCACGGTTCTTTTGCCCATACCTATAAAGGACATGGGACGGACCGGGCCCTGATTGCCGGTCTGATGGGATGGCAGCCCAATGACGCGCGCATTCCCGACGCGTTGCGCCTGGCGGAGGAAGCCGGGATGGAGTTTTCGTTTACGCCGGGTGACCTTGGCTCGATGGCGCATCCGAATTCCGTTCTGTTCCGGCTGACCGGGGCAAAGGGCAATGCCTGCGAAATCATCGGGGCGTCCATCGGCGGCGGGCAGATCATGGTGACCAACGTAGACGGCTACCCCGTAGAATTAAGGGGCGTGCTGCCCGCGCTGTTTGTGCCCCACCGGGACGAGCCGGGCGTCATTGCGCTGGTAAGCACGATTCTGGCGCAAAAACAAATCAATATTGCCTCCATGCGGGTGTTCCGCGAAGGCAAAGGGGAAACGGCCACCATGGTCATCGAGTGCGACCAGCCGGTTCCGGCGGCCGTGATCCGTCACCTGGAAGAACTGGGGCCGGTAAAGCTGGTACGGTTTGTGGATAAAGTATCGTGACGCGGAGGAATGATCCATGAAGAAAGATAAATTGTCGTGGGCCCGGCTGGTCAGCGAGGCGGAAACGAAACAGCTTCCCTTGATAGACTATTTGCTGGAGAGAAGCGCGGCCCAGGTGGAAACAGACAAGGCCGCCGTTCTGAAAAAAACGGAAAGCATGCTGCAGGTCATGGAAGAAGCTGTTGCCTACGGCATGACAGGCGTGAAATCCAACAGCGGGCTGACCGGCGGTTCCGCCAAAAAGTTAAAGGAATATATTACGGCGGCTGCGGACAAAAGGTCGCAGGATCTGTTAGGACCTGTTGCCGGAACAGCCGTTATGTATGCCCTGGCCGCGGCGGAGGCCAACGCGGCCATGGGCCGTATCGTGGCGGCGCCTACCGCGGGAGCCAGCGGGATTTTGCCGGGGGTGCTGCTGTCGCTGAAAGAAAACTGCGGCGTGCCCAGACAGAAACTGGTGGAGGCTCTTCTGGTGGCCGGCGTGATCGGCGAAGTGATCGCCAACCGGGCATCCATCGCCGGCGCTACCGGAGGCTGCCAGGCGGAATGCGGTAGCGGCGCGGCCATGGCCGCGGGCGCGGTGGTCTATGTTTTCGGGGGAAACGGGAAACAGATCGGTGACGCGGTTTCCATCGTTTTTAAAAATATGCTGGGACTGGTGTGCGATCCGGTGGCGGGGCTGGTGGAAGTCCCCTGCATCAAGCGCAACGCGGGCAGCGTAATGCAGTGCCTGCTGGCCGCGGAACTGGCGCTGGCCGGCGTGGGCAGTTTCATTCCGGCGGATGAGGCGATCGACGCCATGGACAAGGTGGGACGTTCCCTGCCAGGCGGGCTCCGGGAAACGGCGGAAGGCGGGCTGGCCGTGACCCCGACGGCAAAAGCCTGGACGGAAAATTATTTTAAAAAGATTCATGGTTGACAGGTAAATTTGCCTGTGTTATAATAATTTCCGTCATTAAGCGACGCTTATATGGTGGGTATGGTGAAGCGGTTAACACGGCGGATTGTGGCTCCGTTACGCGCAGGTTCAAATCCTGTTACCCACCCCAATTTTTTCATTTTGGGGTGTAGCCAAGTCGGTAAGGCACAGGACTTTGACTCCTGTATGCGTAGGTTCGAGCCCTGCCACCCCAGCCAGATTTTAACGGTCCATTAGCTCAGTCGGTAGAGCACCTGACTTTTAATCAGGGTGTCCCGCGTTCGAGTCGCGGATGGATCACCAGAAAAACAACTCCTGTTCTCCGGGAACAGGAGTTTTTTATTTGCGCCGGCAACAGGGGGTAGTATTTTTTTTCATTTTCGTATATAATAAATTAGTTATAAGGGAAAGTGTTTTTATGATTTGCTATTAATTCCGCTGCGCCTTCCGGAGGAAACGTTACAGCCTGCAGGAACGCGACAGGACAGCAAGTAATGGCGAATCATGAAATCACGCAGGAAAGGAGGAACCGGCCATGTACAAAATTTTGAAAAGCTCCAACACCGGCGTTGATGAATTCGACATCGAAGATATGGAAAAAGGCTGCTGGATCGATATCGTCGCCCCTTCTACGGAAGAAATCGATGAAATCGCCGAAGCAACCCATATTTCCAGAGATTTTCTGACAGCCGCTCTGGACCGGGAAGAAAAAGCCCGTACGGAAATTGACGAAGAGCAGCTCCTGGTCGTCATCGACATTCCTTTTTTCCGCAGCAATAAAGATTATGACACCATGCCGTTAGGCATCATTGTCACAAAAGACGTCATCGTTACCGTCTGTCTGGAAAGCAACGCGGTCACGTCCGGCTTTAACGCCAGAACGTACAAAATGTTCAGCACCTACAAGAAGACCCGGTTCCTGTTCCAGATCCTGTACAAATCGGCTACGTTATATCTGAAATATATCCGCAACATCATCCGCAGGACGGATGATTTGGAAGCGCATCTGCGTCAGGCCATGGAAAATTCCAAGCTGTTCAGCATGCTGGACCTGCAGAAATCCCTGACCTATTTCACCACGTCCCTGCGCAGCAATTACATGGTGACGGAAAAACTGCTGCGGCTGCGCACCACCGCCCAGACACAGCAGCTGATCAAGATGTACGAAGAGGACGAAGACCTGCTGGACGATGTTATCGTAGAATACAAGCAGGCCATTGAAATGGTCGAGATGTACAGCCACATCGTGCAGAGCATGATGGAAGTGTTCGCCTCCATCATCAGCAACAACCTGAACCTGGTGATGCGGTTCCTGGCTTCGGTCACCATCATCCTGGCCATCCCCACGTTTATCTCCGGCCTGTGGGGCATGAACGTGCCGGTACCTTTCGCAGAGTTTTCCCACGGTTTCTACATCGTGTTCGGACTCGCCTGCGTGGTCAGCCTGCTGGCCGGTTACTGGCTGTGGAAAAAGCATATGTTCTGAATCGGAATGACAAAACGAAAAGGCAGTTCCCAAACCGGGAGCTGCCTTTTTTATGTTGTTTTACCAATAACTATTTTATCAAACACTGTTTTGCCAATAACTGTTTTATCAGTAACTATTTGCCGGTAACTGTCCGTTGCAGCGGTTGTATCGCCATTCCCAACGGTTATTTTACAATCAGTACCGGAATGTTGGAATACTGGGAGATTTTAGTACTTACGCTGCCCAGGAAGAATTCAGCCAGGCCGGAAAGCCCGCGGCTGCCCAGCACGATGGCATCCGCCTTCTCCGCTTTGGAAATAGTCAGGATGCGTTCGGAAGGATGTCCCAGTTCAATCCTGTAGTCGGCAGCGCCGGCAAAACCGGTCTCTGTCACTTTTTCCCTGGCCCGGGCCAGTATCTCTTTCCCTACTTCTTCCAGATCCGCGTTACTCTGGCTGATAATATTGTGGTCCAGGGGAACCGCCAGCAACGCAGCATTATTATAGGGCTGGATAACCGTCAGCACCAGCAGCTCGCCCTCAAACTTTTCTGCCAGGGCACAGGCCTGCTCCAATGCGCGCCAGGCGCTTTCCGAACCGTCAACGGGAACAACGATTTTCTTAAACATGTTCATCCCTTCTTTCCTTATTTCTGTGTATCAGGCAGAACCGCCTGAATGAATCTGCCTGAAAGGATCTTCTACTCCTGCTCTTCTTCTGCGGCGCTGTTAATTTTCTGTTTCGGTTTGCCGTGTCTCCGCAGTTCACGCTCCGCCGCCCGTTTTTCCCGTGCCTCACGGATGCGTCTGGACTTGGAGCTTTCCCTCCGCTGGAAATCCGTTTCCGGTTTTGCCTGGGGCTCGATGTAAGTGCCGTGATTCCCGAACCGGTAGTACAGCGCGTAACCGATGATCAGCGCAATGGGGATAAAACCGACCAGATACCGCCATTTCCCTGCCGTAAGCACCAGGAAATTATAGCCCAGGGCGAAAATGGGAATCAGGATATAACTCAGTATCCTCGCATTCCGGGACCCCCGGCCAAAGAAACGCATGATTGCCACCCAGACGATAACGCCTACGGCAAAGCTGACAAATGACATGAACAGTAAAAACAGGAATATCTCGAAATTCAAATCAGAAAACCTCCAAACGCTGTATTTCTACAATTATTATTTTTTCAGCAATTACTATTTCTTCAGCAGTTACTGATTTTTCAGCAATTACTGATTTTTTCTGCAGTTACTTATTTCTTCAGCAATTATTTACACATCAAACTTCTTCGTTTCGTCGCCCAGCGGCTTGTCCTTGTCCGGATCGTTCTTAAAGAGATCGATGTTGTCCTTCGCGTATTTCACCGCGTCGTCATACACTTTCTTGAAAGCGCTCAGGTCTTTCGGCTTGCCGGCCTTGATCCATTCCATAACGACCCGGCCCAGGCCATAGGTCATGCCGACGGCCAGGGGGATCTGCAGGGGGGCAAAGGGAATCAGCGTCGCCAGCTTGCCGCCGGCAAATACCGTGCCCATGGAACCCAGCAGGCTTACCGCCGCTTTTTCCGTAATCTTTTCTTCATAAACCGAGCCGATCTTCATGATCATATAAATATCATTGGCGATTGTGGAAAGTGTGCCGAGCCCCGGGACCACCACAATTACGCCGGCGCGGGCCGCCGCCCATTTGCACAGGGAAAGAGCTTCTTCCTCCCTGTCCTTATCGTCGATTACCGTGATTTTTTCATCTGCCATAATTAAACCTCCAAAACATAACTTCATCTGAAAAAAATCAACACTGTATATACCCAGCTAATTATATACTATGCGTTCCCGGTTTGCAAGAAATCGCAGGGGACTCCAGAACATTTCACAGTTTGTCCCCTCAGCAGTCCGGTTCGTCCATTAAAGGCAGCGGCGGCCTGCCGAGCTTTGCGCCGTTTTCTTCCATATATTTCGTGTACAGCGCCGTCAATGGCACAATGACTGCCATAAAATGTTTTTCACCGTTTTTCTCCAGAAACGGATACAGCGTCGCCAGTTTTTCCTTTGTATCTACAATTTCAATAATCAGCGGCAGATTATACTTCCCGCTGAAAAAGACAGGCACCGCCCGGCCGTCGTTGCCCCGGACCTGCCTTCCGAAGCCCGCGTCAGCCCGGATCAGGGTACCGCCCCCCAGACCGAGACGCCGCGCTTCTTTAAACACCGCCTTGTAAAAGGGCTCATCCCCGCACAGCACATCTTCCGCAGTAAAAATCTTCAATTCATAAAGCTTGACAAATTTCATATGCGCCACCTCTTTCCGGTCCGCCTTTGATCAATATCTTTCTCTGAAGCCATAAAACAGCAAGATCAACTGCACCGTAATTTCATTTAAATTATATCATTTTGCCCGTCCGTATGTAAGTATTTTATTTGCATAATACAAACCGATAGAGTAAAATTATATCGTAATCAGTATTCTAACCGGAGGGACATTCATGCTATACCTGGCCTGGGATATCGACGGAACCCTGCTGCTGACCAACCGCGCAGGCTATGACGCGCTGCAGGAAGCCACCTGCGATTATTTTTACAGAAAAGAGCCCTATGTGTTCAAACATACGCTGGCCGGCTGTACGGATTCATCCATCATCAAAGAGATCGTAACGGATATCAAGGGCCACTGCACCAGCGGCTGGGCCGCCTCGCTGAGCCTGAAATACGAAATGTATCTGAAGCAGCACCTGAAACTGCATAAAGGCCGGCTGATGCCCAACGTGGAAAAGACGCTACAGTATCTGAAGGAAAACGCGCCGGAAGTTTCCAACCTGCTGTTAACGGGCAATACCACCAACGCGGCCCGGGACAAGGTAACGGAATACGGCATCGCGCAGTATTTTGACTTCCGGCACGGCGCGTACGGCGATCTGGCGGAAGACCGCAACGAACTGTCCCGGATTTTATACAACCGCCTGCTGGTGGACGGACTGGTGAAAGACACTTCCCAGATCATCGTGATCGGCGATACCCCCAGCGATGCCAGGTGCGCCGCCGCCATCGGGGCCCGCTGCATCATCGTCCTGACCGGCAGCGAATTTAAGCCGGAAGATTTTGCCGGCTGCGTTCCCTGGAAAATCTGGGAAAAACTGCCTGACGATCCGGCGGAATTTGTTAAGGAAATCAGTGAAACGTAACGAACGTTTCGCTGGGAAAACAGTTTTTGGCAGGCAATGACACAGGCGCAAATACCGATCGTTGCCTGTACAATCAAAGCATGTTTTTATGAAAGGCACATATGAAACAGTCTGAATTATTTTTCTCCGGCATAATCATTTCACTCCTTGCAGGCTTTGCAGTCCAGCCTGCGGCGGAAGCCTTCAGCAGCGCTGACCTGGCCGCCGTAACCGGCGGACAAAACTGTCCCCATGCGGACCTGAGCCACGCCAATCTGAGCGGCGCCGATCTGACGGGGCTGGACCTGACCGGGGCCAATCTGGAGAACGCAAACCTGACGGGAGCCCGGCTGGAACGGACCATCCTGGACAAAGCCAGTCTGCAGGGCTGCAGACTGAAGCGGACCGTCTTTTCCGAAGCCCGACTGTCTGACGCCAATTTAAAAGACGCCGAAGCGCCGTACGCCTATTTCGGTCATGCGGATATGACAAACGCGGACCTGTCCGGCGGTGATTTTTACCGCACAGATTTCCGCGGCGCCAAACTGGCGGGCGTTACAGCCTATACCGGGAATTTCCAGGAATCCACGTTCGACAAAGCCGACCTGCACCGGAGCGATTTTACATTTGCCAACCTGTCCTACTGCTGGATGTATGAAGCCGATCTGTCGGACAGCCTTTTTGCCGGGGCCAACCTGTATGAGATCCACGCCCACGGCATCAAGGCGCAACGCACGAATTTCACCAGCGCCAAACTGGGGAAAGCCACTCTGACCAACGGGGATTTTACGGAAGCCGTGTTCGAAAACGCCGTGCTGGACAACGCGGAAATGAAAGGCGCCGTACTGAAAGATACCGTATGGGGTACAGCCTTTAAAGAAAAGACCGTATTTTAAAAGGAGGTAACATGAAAAGATTATTTTTATTCGTTCTGGCAACCGTCCTCGCGTTAACGTTCACCTTCACCGCAGCGGCCAATCCTTACGGCGGCCTGCCCAGGTCCCACACCTTCCCTCCGGGGATGAGCCCTGCCGAAACGCTGGAATATTTCCACCATAAAATTACCGACGGCGAGCCGGGACTGGCCTGGGACATACTGACCGAAGATTATAAAAATGCGTTCCGAAGCTACGAAAGTTTTGCGCAGGGTTACCGGACAACCATCTCCAGCCGCCCCAGCCGTTTCCGCATGTTGCAGCGGGATCCTGATTCCCTGGAGATGTTTTTCCTGCTGAAAGCGGAAGACTGGGAAAACGACCGGCAGATTGTCGTGCAGACCTTTGAATGTTCCGCCATTCTGAAACGGATAAACGGCTCCTGGAGGATAGACAGCGGCACCGGCAAACAGCTGAGCCGCCAGGTACTGGGTTCCCGGGAAACCGCCCGGGCGGTCCTGATGGATTACCATGAGTGCATCTCCAACAAAGAAATGCGGCGGGCCTGGAGTTTTTTAGGCGACGGTTATAAAAACGCCTTCGGTGATTTCGGCACCTTCTGTAAGGGATTCACCACCACGGTGAGCAGCGTGATCACGGATGCGGTGAACGTAGCCGACGGACCTGACATGACCGCCGTCGAGTACACACTGACTGCGAAAGATTCCACTCCGGAAACCAACATCGAACAGGTTTTCAAAGGCATTGCCAACCTGGAAGTCGTGCCGGGCCGGGGCTGGGTCATCAAATCGGCCGAGAACAAACTGCAAAGCCGTTACTTCCCTCCTAAGTGGTGATGGGGAGGATTTGTTTATTCGTTCATCGGAAACAGTTTGCAGAAAGATCTTCAATATCTATGTATAACATGTATAAATCAAAGACGGACGTTGGTTTCAACGTCCGTCTTTTACTTTGCGGAATTTGAAGTTATTATGCGATTAACATTATGCAGTTGCTTGGTTATGCAGCCGCTTACCTTTTCTTAGCGTTCTTACCCTGTTTACGTTTTTCTTCTTCCGCTGCCATTCCTGCCGTATTCCCGGCCTCCCCGCCGGTCCGGTCCACTGCGCTGCCCGGCAGCATCACCCGTTCCGGATCCTGTTTCGCCAGATATCCGAAATACAGGAAAAAGCCAATGCACACCAGCATGAAGCCGGAGCTGGTCGCCTGGGCGCTGGTAAGACCGAAGAGCCAGGGCTCCGCGTAATCGCCCCGCAAAAATTCCAGACAGAAACGTTCCAGCGAATACAGGAAACCGTACAGACACAGGGCCTGCCCTTTGGCATGGGGAAACGCGCGTAACACCAAAAGCAGCGCGAAGATCACCACGTCCAGCTGCCCTTCCCACACTTCCGCGGGCCATAAAGGCTGGGTCCCGTAGGTTGCCCGGGCCAGTGTCCCCTCCGGATAAATAATACCGAAGTCGCCGCCGGTGGGCGCGCCGAACGCGTCACCGTTCAGCAGGTTGGCCATACGCCCCACTGCCTGCCCTAAAATCATGGCAGGACAGACGATATCCGCCAGCGCCAGCCAGTCGATCTTATGCAGCTTGCAGTAGATGATGCCGGTAACCAAACCTCCCAGCATGCCTCCCTGCACCGCCATACCGCCCTGCCACACAAAGGGAATCTCCAGCAGGTGGTCCTGATAATAACTCCAGTCAAAGAAAAAAACATCCCACAGGCGGCCGCCGATCAGTCCGGCAAAGCCGCCGTAAATGCCGATATCCAGCACGTGCTCATGCCAGCGTCCGTCCTGCCGCGCCAGAAAATACGCCGTGCCGGTGGCCAGGAAAATCGCCAGGGTGAGCATCAGCCCGTACATGCGTATGGGGAAGTCGCCTATATGAAATAAATACTGATGCATAGTATGATCTCCATTCAGATTCTGTTCTGCTATCTATCATACCACAAACCCCATGAACAAATCCACGTGCTTCTTGTACTTACCGTTTCCTTTTTTTCACTTTTAATTTCTCTTTATATTTCTTTCGCACGTCCTGTCTGGCTTTCAGGTACAGTTTTGCATTCTCATCATCGTGATAATGATCAACCAGCCAGTCCAGGCGTTTTACTGTACTCACAAAATCGGAAACTTTCAAAACCGAAGGGAGCCGGGGCATTTTATCAAAATCCACATCAGGCCCGATATAATATCCTTTAATGATCTCCGAATCCCACTCATCTTCCGGAAACATCGCTTTGAATAATGCTTCCATCAGTTCATTGTTCATCATAAACATGGCATCCAGACAGTCCTGTTCGTAACCGATCCTGAAATATGCATGAAGCCCTTCCTCTATTTCTTTTTCGGTATGCTTTCCTCCTTTTTTATCCCCAAGCGCATAGAATTTTTTAACAGCGGGTTCTATGGAGTTGCGGCATTCGTCCCGGATAAATAAAGTATTCTTCTCCATTACGTCATACATATAGAATATAGGCTCTAAAAATTCATCGTCATCGGAACACTTTTGAAAATTTTTTCTCCCCTGATTAATCTCTTTCAACAAAGTTTCGATGATTTCATACTTTTCTTTAAAATTCCATTCCTGCATTGTTTGTACTACCTTCCTTTTTAAAGTTTTTAATTATTTTGTGCTGCGCTTCGTACGGCACAAGTGTTAGTTTACGGGTATGTTACAAAAAAGAAAAGCATTTTTCAGTAAAAATTGTGAACAATATTTCACATTTGAGCGATTTTTTGCCTGTTTTCTGCAAAAACAGTGTTTTTTTATAAAAGTTGTGAAATATTTGTGAAAAGCATGTGCTGAATCCGGATAACACAAAACATAATCCCTGCTTCATCCATCATCTTGTTTTGCCGGACAAAATACGCTACAATGATTTTGCAGACGTTCCCTGTAAGGTAAGTCCTTACTGTATTAACGACTTTTTACACAATTTGTTGTTCATTTATGAAAGAATGACACCATGACATTTACAGGAATTATATTACTGGCAGGCTTCCTGATTTTCGCCGCGCTGATGGTAATGCGGTTGCTGCCCACACTGCTGGCGCTGCCTTTGCTGGCTGCGTGGATCGCATTCGTGGCCGGGATGCCCTTTGTCGCCTGGCTCAACGATGTGCTGCTGGGCGGGGCGCTCCGTCTCGCTTCCCCCATTGCCCTCGTCATCTTCGGCGCCATGTTTGCCCGGGTGATTCAGAAAACCGGAATCTCTGACGCCATCATCAAAAAGGCAGCGGAACTGTCCGGGGATCAGCCCGTTTCTATCGCCTTCCTGCTGACAGCGGCTACGGTTTTTGTTTTTTCCGGCATGAGCGGCCTGGGTCCTGTCATCATGATCGGCTCCATCACCCTTCCCCTCATGACCGGCGTGGGCGTTCCGCCCGTTGACGCCGCGGCGCTTTTCCTGCTGGCCATCTGCACAGGCGGCATGGCCAACATTGCGGGGTACGGCACATATATCGGCATTTTCGGCAGCGAAGCGGCCCTGCAGTATTATCTGCCGGGTGTTGCCATCGCCGCATTGGTTACCTGCTTCTATATTATTAAGAATATTTCTTCCGGAGACAGCGGAAAGAACTCCCTGCTTACCGGAATTAAAGAAATCCTGTCAGGCGTTCTTTCACTGCCTGTAAGTCTGGTCCAAGCGCTGGCAGGCATCTTCACCGGCCATCCCGGCGGTTTGATCCGGAAAAAGAAAGATCTGCCGGGAGCCGCGCTGATAGCTCCCATCCTTCCTCTGGCAGTCATCGTGATCCTCCGGCTCACCCACGGTTTCGGTTTTCCCATGATGGATCAGATCGACCCGGTGGCAGCGGCGTTGTTCGGTTTCATCACGGCATCGCTGTATGCCACGCTGACCGTTTGTCCCGGAAAGACCGTCAACACACTGACCGGCGCTTTTGTGGAAGGAATTCAGGATGTGGCCGGGGTGCTCTTCCTGTTTATCGGTATCGGCATGCTGATCGCGGCTTCCATACATCCCGCATCCATTGCCGTCCTGCAGCCGCTTATCGGGTCCATTCTGCCTTCAAGCCTGAACGGACTGCTTCTGTTCTTTGCCGTGTTCGCCCCGGCAGCCCTCTATCGCGGCCCTCTCAACATGTACGGTATGGGAGCCGGCATTGCAGCGATCCTCACCGGGCTGAGTTTCGTTCCCCCCCTCGCGCTGTGCGGCATGTTCATTGCCGTCGGTTACCTGCAGAGACTGGTCGATCCGACGAATTCCCACAATACCTGGATTGGCGGTTATACCGGCGTGGACACGGATATCATCCTGAAACGGATCCTTCCCTACGCCTGGGTTATGTGCCTCCTGATGCTGGCTTATGTCCGGTTAACGCAGTGAACCGGGAACACTGTTAAGATGTCCCGGCAAATCACTGACACGGCAATGCAGCAGGATACGAAAGGAGGCGGCAGCATATGAGAAGGATACGGATCGGCATCGATGTGGGCGGAACCTTCACAGATGCCGTCGCTATAGATAACGAAACCGGCGAAATCATCGCCCGGGAAAAGCTGCCTACCACCCACGGTTCTGAAGAAGGCGTGGCGGAAGGGATCATCACCGTTTTGCAGAACCTCCTGCGCCGCAACCAGATTGCGCCGGAAGAAGTGGTTTTTATCGCCCACGGTACGACACAGGCCACCAACGCGTTGCTGGAAGGCGATGTGGCTGTGGCCGGCATCCTTGCCATGGGCCGCGGACTGGAAGCGGCGCGGGTAAAGCAGATCAGTAATACGGGCAATATTCCCCTGGCCAGGGGAAAAGAACTGAAAACCCTGTACGCATTTGTAAAAACCGCAGACGCGGCGGCAGCCCGGCAGGAAATTTCATCAGCGATTGAAAAGCTGAAAGAAGCCGGAGCCGAAGTCATCGTGGCAACAGAACCATACAGCGTAGACGACCCGGCCAATGAACAGTACGTGATGGAACTGGCGCGGAAAAAAGGCCTTTACGCAACGGGCGGCCATGAGGTTTCCAAACTCTACGGGCTCCGGGTGCGAACCCGCACTGCCGTCATCAACGGCAGCCTGATTCCCAAAATGATGGAAACCGCCGACATGACCGAAGCCTGTGTAAAACGGTCCGGCGTTCCCGCCCCCCTGATGATCATGCGCTGTGACGGCGGCGTAATGAACGTGGACGAAGTGCGGCGCCGCCCGATCCTGACCATGCTGTCGGGACTGGCCGCCGGCGTTGCAGGCGTATTGATGTACGAGCGGCTTTCCGACGGCATTTTTCTGGAATCCGGAGGAACCTCGACGGATATCTCTGTAGTAAAGGACGGCCGCGTCATGGTGCGGTACGGCGAAGTGGGCGGACATAAAACGTATCTTTCATCCCTGGATGTGCGCACCCTGGGTGTGGCAGGCGGCAGCATGATCCGGGTTGAAAACGGGAAGATTACGGATGTGGGACCCCGCAGCGCGCATATCGCAGGCCTGGCCTATGAAGTTTTTTCCGAAAGGCCGGAAAGGCCTGAACTGAAACTGACTGCTCCCTGCGCTGAAGACGATGAAGTGTATGCCGTCGTGGAAGGCGCAGACGGAAAACGCGTTTCCCTGACACTGGCCGGCGCCGCCAATCTGATTGGAAGCGTTCCAACAGGAGACTACGCGGAAGGCGACCGGGAAAGCGCCCGGATCGCCTGGCAGGCGCTGGGAAACGCCATTGGCTGCACGGCGGAGGAAGCGGCTAAAACGGCCATGGACCTGGCAGCCAAAAAAATCGGCAAACTGGTCAGCGGCCTCATAAAAGAATACGATCTTTCCCCGTCTATCCTCTGCCTGGCAGGGGGAGGCGGAAGCGCCGGCGTGATTGTTCCGTATCTGGGAAACGCTCTGAACCTGCGCTGGAAAATCGTGAAGAACGCGCCCATCATTTCAACCATCGGGGTAGCGATGGCCATGGTGCGGGAAGTTGTGGAACGTACCGTGGTCAATCCCACCGAAGAAGACATCCGTTCCATCCGCCACACTGCCATGGAACAGGTATTGCGGGCCGGCGCCAGGGAAGCCACGGTTGAAATTTCCATTGAAATTGATAAAAAGACCAGCACCCTGCGGGCCGTTGCCATGGGCGCCACGGAACTCCGTAAAAGCGAACGCGTTACCAACGCACCGGACGCGGAGGAATTGCGTTCCATTGCCGCACGGTCTATGGAACTTCCGGAAGAAAGTGTAACCGCGGCGGCAGCTGCGGGCAGGTGGCATATTTTTGACGGGCCGTACACGGAAAAACTGTTCGGCCTTTTTCCCGTACAGAAACACAAGGTCCGCGTGCTGGACCGTAACGGTATCATTTGCCTCCGGCGGGTAGGACTGGGAGCGGTTGTCACTTCCAGGGACAACCTGCGCGAGGATCTTCAGTTACTGCTGGAAGACACGACGGAGTTTGGCACGACAGGCGGGCAGCTGCCGGGCTTATTCGCGTATTACGGGGAAAAGCAGCTGGATCTTTCCGGCCTTGCCAGCCCTGAACAGGTTTTTGCCGTGCTGGAAATGGAACTGGCTGATCTGCCTGACAACGAAACGATTGTGATACTGGCTGTGCGTTAACGGTAATTATTTTTTATATCCGAAAAAAAACTATTGACATTTTATTACTATTGCGCTATCATGAATAAGTACTCACTCCGGGATGGTGTAATGGTAGCACAGGAGATTCTGGATCTTCTTGTCTGGGTTCGAGCCCTAGTCCCGGAGCCATTTTTTTATCTGAAAAATTTTGCTGACGTGCTTTTCACTTCCG
>JAEEGJ010013822.1_pt1 | contig 19416 bp, 11 predicted proteins | sample 8958761 | NCBI WGS metagenome assembly JAEEGJ01 (sample SAMN16246546, study PRJNA631951) | gut metagenome | biome: gut microbiome; feature: rumen; material: RS-attached | host: Bos | place: Iran: Karaj | collected 2018-10 | reverse complement strand
TTACAGGGGAATTGAACCTTTGTTTATTCGGTCATACCGTGACGTTCGGCAAGCGCGGTTATAACCCGGACACCAACATATTCGTAAACAGCGGCGGCAAGCTGAATCTTTACGGCGACGGCGGCGGCAGACTCGTCGGCGCGTCCGACATATCCGTCAACGTCACAGAGGGCGGAACGCTGAGCACCTGGGATGTCTGCTTCGATTCCTTCGCCAGCAGCAAGGGCGCCATTTATCTTGAAGGCGGCACCTTCCATATGAACGGCGGCTCCATCATCAACACACCCGAAATGCAAGCCGCTGTGAACAACTGGGGCGGAACGTTCCATATGAACGGCGGCGTCATCCGGAACAACACCGGAACCGGCGTGTCGCTCAACGCCGAAAGCGTTTTCAATCTGTCCGGCAACGCGCAGATCTGTCAGAACGCGATCTGGGGCGTGAACGTGAGCGAACGCAGCAGTATCAATATTTCCGGCAGTCCGGTGATCACGGATAACGAATACGGCAACGTTTTCCTTGCCGGTTCCTCCAAAATCAACGTAACAGGTGAGCTGCGCGGCGCACGTGTGGGCGTTTACACCGAAGATGAGCCTTACAACGGCGCGATCGTCTTTACCTCCGGGTACGGCGCCGACAACGCCGGTACCCCCGCGTCGGAATCCTTCTTCAGCGACCGCGACAACGACGACCGGTTTTTCATCGGCACAGACGATGACGGAGAAGCCATCTTCGCCGTTCACGACCATTCCTTCGCGGTGGAGCTTGCCCCGGGGCGCACGGATATAGCATACGCGCATTGCGTGAACGAAGGCTGCCCGCTGGGCGATCATACCGCGCTGACGTATACCCTGACGTCTGAGGACAAAGTTTACAGCAACGGCAGTTATTACAGAGCCGAGCTGACCGCGCCGAGCTATCAGTTCAGCGAGCTGAACGTCTCCGGCATTCACTATACCAGGGACGGCGCGCCCTATGAGGGACTGAATCCCTCCGAAGCCGGCGATTATACCGCTTCGGTCACGATCACCGGCGCACAACAGAGCGTGACGATCACGACGGCCTATTCGGTCACTAAAAAAACGGCTGAAGTGAAAGTGCTCCCCGGCCAAAACCTGGTTTACAACGGCGGCAATCAGACGATCGCCACTTTTGAAGGCGTGGAGGGCGGCATTATCCAATACGCCGTGGATTCAAAAGAAGAATCCGCCTATCATTCGATCTACAGCGCCGATCTTCCGCCTTCCCAGCCCTTCGGGAAAAAAATCCAGGCCGCTTCTGCGGGTCAGCACACCGTTTACTACTATGTGGAAAACTACAGAGATTACCTTCCCCTCGGCAGCTTTGCGGAGCCCATAGAGCTCGGTGTCCTGATCAAAGCGAACGTCACCCTGTATGGCAAAACGGACAACGAACACACTACAATGCTTGTGGATCCTTCCGCGTTCACCGCGCCGGAATGTCCCTTTGAAGCGCCCGAAGGCAAGGCGTTCGGTTCCTGGCGGGTGGATTCCCAAACCGCCGGCGACATTCTGGAAGCAGGCGACGCTTACGCGTTTACGAAGAATATCAAACTCTACCCCGTCTGGGTGGATCCGCCCCATGAACATACCTACGGAACTCCCGCATGGCGTTGGGCAACGGATCACAGCAGCGCCACAGCCGTGTTCACCTGCGCTTGCGGCGACGAGCAGACCGCAACAGACGTCAGCCCTCTGTTTTCTCAGGTTTCTCCCGCCGACTGCGAGAACGATCAGCTCATCAAATATCTGGCCGCCGTGGAATTCGACGGCGGGATCTATACCGCCGAAACGGAAGAACTCGCTGTGGAAAACACAAAACTGAACCACGATTATCAGTTTGATTCCTTCGTGTGGAGCGAGGACGGCATGACCGCCGAGGCAAAGCTCGTCTGTGTCAACAACGCTGCGCATGTGACCTTCGCGGCCGCCGAAATGTCCCGGGAGGAGCATGAGGCGTCCTGTGAAACCGACGCATATACCGTTTGCACAGCCTCCTATGACGGGCACAGCGAGGAAAAAACCGTCTCGCTTCCGAATACCGCCGGCCACGTCTACGGAGATCCCGTGTGGATCTGGACGGAGGACTTTACTGCTGCCGTCACCTTCACCTGCAAAAACGGCGACGACGCGCAGACGCCCGCTGTTACCGTGACAAGCACGGTGACCAGACAGCCCACCGCCACTGAGACTGGCGAAAAGACCTATACCGCCTCGACCCAATTCGGCGGAGAGGTCTATACCGACGTCAAAACGGAAGTTCTCCCCGCCACCGGCGGACCCGATGACCCCACAACGCCTACTGACCCCTCGGAGCCTACCGATCCCACTGATCCCACAGAGCCCACTGATCCCACAGAGCCCACTGATCCCACAGAGCCCACCGACCCCTCAGCGCCCGACACGCAAGCGGGAGACAATCTCTGCAAGTGGGACAACACGGATCACGGCACGTCCTTCTTTGGCAGGCTCATCCGGTTTTTCCACTCCATCCTGTATTTCTTCGCCCACCTTTTCGGCAGAAGATGACGATCATTTGATTTCGCAATCATTTTTACAGCAGAATCAAAGCGGATCTTTTTAGTACGTAACAGCCATAGTAAAAACCTCTTTTGTCTACCACGGCAAAAGAGGTTTTTCATGTCATTTTGGAAATATAAGGCGATAATAAAGGCATAATACGGTAAAATCGGGCTTCAGAGCGGTCAGTCAACTGCTTTGGAGCTCGATTTTTTACGTTCAGGCTTCGAAAAAGGTCAAAATCGCTGGTGTACTTTTTGTATTTCTTTACGTTGCAAAGAAATCGTAATGTGAGGAAGGCACAGCCGCAGAAAACCTGCGGCTGTATACATAATCAACCAGCTGCGCGCATCCGGAACGTCCATGCGCGTGATCCTTCGCTGCGCGCGTCGTGAGGGTGTTCTGAGCGTTCTGATCGGCCTGTGGGTCGGTGTTTTTTGGTTCGTTTCGCTTCTTAGTATGTTCGTCAGCATCTACGGCCCGATGACGTCCGGAAACGGGATCGATTTCACAGGCACCGGAAAGCCGTTGATCGTGATAGGCGTATTTTCCCTGATACATATGGCCGCTGTGTTTGCCGCCGTCTGCTTCGCCTGCCGTAAGGTGAACCGCATCAACCTGCTGCAGGAGCTGAAGGAACTGGCATACTCGTAAAAAAAGAAAACGGAAGAATTACAAATAGATAATCGGGAGGTTTTTGAGAAATGATATTAAAAAGGAAACGCACGCAGGACGAAAAGCAGAAAACCGCCGTCCCTTATGAAAACACCGTTGAGCTGCGGGATATCACGAAGGAGTATGTGATTGGCGGCGGCAACGTCTGCCGCGCGCTGGACCGTGTCAGCCTGACTGTCAAAAAAGGCGAGTTCGTTGCCGTTGTCGGAACCAGCGGCTCCGGGAAATCCACGCTGCTGCACGTATTGGGCGGCGTGGATCAGCCCACCTCCGGCAGCGTAAAGGTCTGCGGGCGGGAGTTGGGGATGTTTATGGATGAAGAAAAGAGGCCCTTCCGATGCTGCTCGAAGGAGCCTTTCCCAAAACAGCAAAAAACAGTTTCTCATCATTGGCTGATGAGGTACGTCCGGAGAAAATGATCGCCGGGCGACGAAAATGCGATCCGGCGGTTTGAGGGGCCTGAAATCCCACAGGCAGGGAAATACCTTGCAGGATACCGAAAAGAAGTTACAATTTTGCAATCATTACAAAAAACGCTTGACAAAAACGTTTTTTTTTGATATTATGGCAATGGAAGCGGACTGGAAACGATACCGGAAACGATACCGGAAGACTCTGTCAGTTTTTCGTCACTTCCCGGCAAAACCGTTCATTTTTATGCCGCTTTTTATTACGGAAGGTGTTTGGCTTTGAACATTAAAACGCTGGCAAAGCTCTGCGGCGTTTCCGTCAGCACCGTTTCGCGCGCCATCAACGGGCATCCGGACGTGAGCGAAGAGGTACGGCGGAAGGTGCTTGAGACCGCGCAGCAGGTCCACTATATCCCGAACGACGCGGCGCGCGACCTGGTCAGCCGCCCGTCGGACGCCATCGGCCTCGTGGTCAAGGGGATCGGCAACATTTTTTTCACCGCCGTGATCCGCGCCATCGAAAAGACCGCCGAGGAACTGGGCTACACGCTGGTGCTGCACCAGATCAACACGGATGAGAGCGAACTGCTGGCCGGGGCGACGCTGGCCCGCAGCAAACGGCTGAAGGGGCTGGTGCTGCTCGGCGGAAAGTGCGATTATACCGCGGCCGATACGGCGCTGCTGGGCGTCCCTTTCGTGTGCTGTACCTACCGCAACAGCTTCGGCGCGCTGGAAGACGCCGCCTACTCCTCCGTCACGGTGGACGATACGGCGACCGCCTTTGCCGCCACCGATTATCTGCTGCGCAGCGGCCACAAAAAGATCGCGATCCTGCTGCCGGACCGGCAGGACGGCTCTATCGGCGCGCTGCGGTTCGAGGGCTACAAGCGGGCGCTGACGGAAGCGGGCCTGCAGCCGGAGGAAACGCTGATCGCCGAGACCGCCAGCTATTCCCTGCACGGCGCCTACAACGCCACCCGACGGCTCGTTGCTTCCGGCACCGCGTTCACCGCGATGTTCGCCGCGGCGGACACCATGGCCGTCGCCGCCATCCGCGCGCTGTACGACGCGGGCGTGCGCGTGCCGCAGGACTGTTCCGTCATCGCCATCGACGGCATCTCCGTCACCCAGTACACGATCCCTGCGCTCACCACCATGGTACAGCCCGCCGAGGAGCTGGGCCGCGGCGCCGTGACCACGCTGATCGACCTGATCGACGGCAGAAGCGGCAACCGGCACATCACGCTGGAGGCCGTGCTGCGGGAGGGCGAAAGCGTGCGGGACGTCCGCTGATCCCATTCGATTTTTACGCCTGCTGGCGTGGAAATATATCATCATTCGAAAGGAAGAATTTTTCATGAAGAAACTCCTTGCAATCCTGCTCGTTCTGAGCATCGTGTTCGCGTTCGGCGCCTGCGCCGGCAAATCGGGAACGGAAACGTCCACGGACGCCCCCAAGCCCGCCAATACCGCCACCGGCAAGGTCTACTACCTGAACTTCAAGCCCGAAGCGGATCAGGCCTGGCAGGATCTGGCCAAGACCTACACCGAGCAGACCGGCGTGGAAGTCAAGGTCGTGACCGCCGCCTCCGGCGAATACGACAACACCCTTGCCGCTGAAATGGATAAGGACGCCGCCCCCACCATGTTCCAGATCGGCAACCAGGGCGCCGTGGAGACCTGGGGCGAGTACGCGCTGGATCTCTCCGACACCGATTTCGTAAAGGAACTCACCACCTCCGATTTCAACCTCTATGACGGCGACAAGCTGGTATCCGTCGGCTATTGCTACGAGGCGTTCGGCATCATCGTCAACAAGGCGCTGCTGGAGCAGGCCGGCCATTCCCTCGATGAGATCACCAACTTCGATTCCCTGAAGGCCGTCGCCGACGACATCCACGCCAGAGCAGCCGAGCTGGGCTTCGACGCGTTCACCAGCGCCGGTCTGGACGGCTCCTCCTCCTGGAGATTCTCCGGCCATCTGATCAACATGCCTCTGTTCTACGAGTTCCGTGACGACGGCGTGAAAGAGCAGCCCGCCGAGATCAAGGGCACCTACATGGATAACTACAAGGCCATCTGGGATCTGTATATCACGGATACCGCCACCACCGGCGCCGCGCTGGCCTCCGCCACCGGCGACCAGGCCGAAGCCGAATTCGGCGAGGGCAAGGCCGTGTTCTATCAGAACGGTACCTGGGAGTACGCCAACCTGACCGGCAACTTCAACATGAATCCCGAAGACATCACCATGATCCCGATCTACTGCGGCGTTGACGGCGAAGAAAAGGCCGGTCTTTGCTGCGGCACCGAGAACTGCTGGGCTGTGAACGCCAACGCCAAGCAGGAAGACATCGACGCGACGCTTGCGTTCATGACCTGGCTCGTCACCTCCGACGAAGGCACCGCCATGATGGCGGAGCAGTTCGGACCCTGCCCCTTCAAGAACGCCAAGACCCCCGAGAACGTCTTCTTTGCCGCCGCGAACGACTACACCGCCAAGGGCAACTACGTCGTCACGTGGGCCTTCAACTGGGAGCCCGCCGTTGACGATTACAGAGCTGCCGTTGTGGACGCCATGACCAAGTATTCCGCTGGCCAGGGCGAATGGGACGAAGTCGTGAAGGCCGCCGTGGACGGCTGGGCCACTCTGTATGCGAAGGATCACGCCGAATAATCCGATCCTTCCCGCACCACTCCGCTAAAACCAGGGCGGGAACGGGGTTTCCCGTTCCCGCCTTCCGTTTTTCTTCACCAACCGAATATCCCTTCGGAATTATTTAGGAAAGGAGAACCGCATGACTTCCAAAAAATCGCTTCCCGTCAGGATCATCCTGTGCGCGGCGGGCGGATGTCTGCTGCTGGTGGGGCTGCTCGCTTCGCTGAACGTGCTCACCCGGCTGCCCTTTACGGGCACGCTGCAGACCTGGTCCTACGCGCTGGAGGACGCCGGCTCCTGGTGGCGCGCCGCCATCATGCTGCTGGGCCTGACGATGATCGCCGTGGTGCTCAACAACGTGGACAGAAAAGCCGCCGACGGCAACGCGCTCAACTCAAAGCTGGTGCGCCGTCCCATCAAGCGGATGTTCCCGCTGTTCCTGCTGCCCACCTTCGCGGCCTTCTGCATCGGGTTCCTGTACCCCTTCGTCAAAGGCCTGTTCCTCTCCTTCACAAAATTCAAGCTCACCCGTGACTGGAAGTGGTCGGGCTTTGCCAACTATAAAGACATTTTCACCGACGAGGGCTTCCGGCACGCCTTCTGGTACACCGCGGTATTCACGCTGGTCAGCCTTGTGGTGATCAACGTGTTCGCCTTCGCGGTGGCCTATGCCCTCACCCGGGGCATCAAGGGCTCCAACGTGTTCCGCACCGTGTTCTTCATGCCGAACCTGATCGGCGGCATCGTGCTGGGCTACATCTGGTCCACCATCTTCGAGGGCATCCTGATCCACTTCGACACCTCCCTTGTGCTGGAATCGAAGTTCGGCTTCTGGGGCCTGGTGATCCTGATGGCGTGGCAGCAGATCGGCTACATGATGATCATTTACATCGCCGGGATCCAGAGCGTGCCGGAGGACATCATCGAGGCCGCCAAGATCGACGGCGCTTCCGCCTGGAAAACGCTGTGGCATGTCACGATCCCCAACGTGATGCCCTCCATCACCATCTGCACGTTCCTGACCCTCACCAATTCCTTCAAGCTGTTCGATCAGAACATCGCCCTCACCGGCGGCCGCCCCTTCGACGGGGAGATCCACACCACCGAAATGCTGGCCCTGAACATTTACCGCGCCCTGTACGAGACAAAATCCTCCCGCGGGCCCGGTCAGGCCAAGGCCGTGGTCTTCTTCATCCTCGTGGCGGTCATCTCCATCGTGCAGCTTTCTTCCACCCGTAAAAAGGAGGTGCAGCAGTAATGAATTCCTCTTTGCTGAAAAAACAGCGCCGTTCCAGAGCGCTGCTGAGCGTTTCCTTCGCGATCCTGTCGGTGGTCTACCTGCTGCCCATCGCGATCGTGCTCATGAACTCCTTCAAGAGCAACGCCTCCATCAACACCGCCACCTTCGCGCTGCCCAACGAACAGACCTGGATGGGCCTGCAGAATTATATCAAGGGCATGACCTTCGGCAACTATCCCTTCTGGAAGAGCGTGCTGTTCAGCCTGCTCATCACCGTGGTCTCCACCTTCCTGATCCTGCTGTGCACCTCCATGGCCGCCTGGTACGTGGCGCGGGTGGGCACGCTGTTCAGTAAGATCGTCTACTACCTGTGCGTGTTCTCCATGATCGTGCCGTTCCAGATGGTGATGTTCACGCTGGCGCGGACCAGCGACTCCCTGAAGCTCAATACCCCGTGGACGATCCCCGTCGTCTACCTCGGCTTCGGCGCGGGGCTCGCGGTGTTCATGTTCTCCGGCTTCGTCAAGAGTATCCCGCTGGAGATCGAGGAGGCGGCCGCCATCGACGGCTGCGGCCCGATCCGCACCTTCTTCCTCGTGGTGCTGCCCCTGCTCAAGCCGACGCTCATCTCCGTGGGCGTGCTGGAGATCATGTGGGTGTGGAACGACTACCTGCTCCCCTATCTGGTGCTGGACCGCACGAAATACATGACGATCCCGATCCACATCCAATACCTGAAGGGCTCCTACGGATCGGTGGATATGGGCGCCACCATGGCGCTGATCCTGCTCTCCATCATCCCCATCATCATTTTCTACCTCACCTGTCAGAAATACATCATCAAGGGTGTGGCCGCCGGCGCGGTGAAAGGGTGATCGGCTATGCTGGAACGTTCAAGCGGCATACTATGTCCCATCTTCTCGCTGCCCTCCCCCTACGGGATCGGCACGCTGGGCAGGGCCGCCTTCGATTTTATTGATTTCCTCAAAGCGGCGAAGCAGCGCTGGTGGCAGATCCTGCCGGTGGGCCCCACCGGCTACGGCGATTCCCCTTACCAGAGCTTTTCCACCTTCGCGGGCAATCCCTATTTCATCGATCTCGACCTGCTCCGGGAGGACGGGCTGCTGACCCGCGCGGAGTACGGCAGGATCCGTTGGGGAGCCGACCCGGAGAAAGTGGATTACGGCACGCTCTATCAAAAGAGGTTCAACGTGCTGCGCAAGGCCGCCGCCCGCGGTCTTGAAAGGGACCGCGCGGAGGTGGAGGCCTTCACCGAAGAAAACGCCGGCTGGCTGCGCGACTACGCGCTGTTCATGGCGCTGAAGCGGCGCTTCGTCATGCGTCCCTGGACCGAGTGGGAGGACGAGGATATCCGCCTGCGCAAGAACGGCGCGGTGGAAAAATACGCCGAGCTGCTGCGCGAGGACGTGGATTTTTACATTTACCTGCAGTTTCTGTTCTTCCGTCAGTGGAAAGCGGTGCGGGACTACGCCCACGAGAACGGCATCGGCATCATCGGGGATATCCCGATCTATGTGGCCATGGATTCCGCGGACGTGTGGGCCGCGCCGGAGTGGTTCCAGCTGGATGAGGACAACGTGCCCACCGAGGTGGCCGGCGTGCCGCCGGACGCGTTTACGGCGGACGGCCAGCTCTGGGGCAACCCGCTCTACCGCTGGGATCAAATGCGGGAGGACGGCTTCGGCTGGTGGATCCGGCGCATCGGCGGCGCGGAGAAGCTCTACGACGTGCTGCGGATCGACCATTTCCGCGGGCTGGAGAGCTACTGGGCCGTCCCTTACGGCGAGACCACGGCCAAGCACGGCCGCTGGGTCAAGGGACCGGGCATGGCGCTGGTCGGCGCGCTGACCGGCTGGTTCCGGAACATGCAGTTCATCGCGGAGGATCTGGGGTACCTTACCCCGGAGGTCCACCGGCTGCTGCGGGATTCCGGTCTGCCCGGCATGAAGGTGTTGGAATTCGCCTTCGACACCCGCGAGGCCTCCGATTATCTTCCTCACACCTATCCCGAAAACTGCGTCTGCTACGCGGGCACCCACGACAACGAGACGCTGCAGCAATGGAAACAGAACGCGGCAAAACAGGATATCGCCCTCGCGAAGCGGTACCTGGGGCTCAACCCGGCGGAGGGCTTCAATATGGGCCTGATGCGCGGCGGAATGGGCAGCGTGGCAAGGCTGTTCGTGGCCCAGATACAGGATTGGCTGAACCTGGGCGCGGAGGCCCGGATCAACACGCCCGGCACCCCGGAGGGCAACTGGCAGTGGCGTCTCACCGCGGAACGCCTGACGCCGGCGCTGACGAAAAAGATCGCGGACATGACGGAACTTTACGGAAGGAGCTGTTATTAAATGGCAACAGTCAGCCTGAAGCATATTCAGAAAATCTATCCCCACAGCGACGTAAAAAAGAAGAAAAAGCAAAAGGGACAGCCCGAAAAGAAAAATAACCTCAAGGTGACGGAAGCCGGCGTGATCGCCGTGGACGACTTCAATCTGGAGATCGCCGACAAAGAGTTCATCGTGCTGGTCGGCCCCTCCGGCTGCGGCAAGTCCACCACCCTGCGCATGGTGGCCGGGTTGGAGGACATCACCTCCGGCGAGCTGGTCATCGACGGCAAGGTGGTCAACGACGTGGCCCCCAAGGACCGGGACATCGCCATGGTCTTCCAGAGCTACGCCCTGTACCCCCACAAGACCGTGTATGAAAACATGGCCTTTTCCCTGCGGCTGAAAAAGCTGCCGAAGGACGAGATCGACCGCAAGGTGCGCGAGGCCGCCGAGATCCTGGATATCACCCAGTACCTGGACCGCAAGCCAAAGGCGCTTTCCGGCGGGCAGCGGCAGCGGGTCGCCATCGGCCGCGCCATCGTGCGAAATCCGAAGGTGTTCCTGATGGACGAGCCTCTCTCCAATCTGGACGCGAAGCTGCGCAACCAGATGCGCGCCGAGATCATCAAGCTGCGCCAGCGCATCGACACCACCTTCATCTACGTGACCCACGACCAGACCGAGGCCATGACGCTGGGCGACCGCATCGTCATCATGAAGGACGGCGTTATTCAGCAGACCGGCACCCCGCAGCAGGTATTCAACCATCCCGAAAATCTGTTCGTCGCGGGCTTCATCGGCATGCCGCAGATGAACTTTTTCGACGCGGAGCTGGTGAAAAACGACGGGGAATACGCGGTGAAGCTGGGCCCCGCGACGGTGACGCTGAGCGAGGACAAGCAGCGGCGGCTGCGGGAGAAGAACGTGGCGCCGCAGACCGTCACGCTGGGCGTGCGCCCTGAAAATATCTCCCTGACCGAAGCGGAGGACGGCGTGAGCGGCGCCGTGGACGTGAGCGAAATGATGGGCAGCGAGGTGCACCTGCACCTGAACGCCGAGGGCAAGGATACCGTGATCATCGTTCCCACCATCACCCTCGGCGAAAACGCGGGGAAATTCACCCCCGGCAGCACGCTGAAGTTTACCTTCGGCGGGAACGTGGCGCACGTGTTCTCCAAAGAGACCGAGCGCAATCTGGAGTTCTGATCCTTCCTACGGCAAACCACTGACAGACCACAGTAAAATGAACAGGGCGTCGGTCCTTTCGGATCGGCGCCCTGTTTCATCGGTTGCTTGAAAATCAGGAAAACCAATACTGCAGAAGAAAATTGCAGCATCCCATCATATAATGCGTTCCCATCTGCATCAATAATAGACATGACAAAATCACTAATAAATTGAGTCGGAAGATAATCTAGATTACTATCGCCTCTTCTCATAGTCTTGCTCATATCTTCATTTATTCTCTGTAACGTTTCCTTGTTAATTGCAAGTGCTGTACAATCAATGTCTTCAATAAATGGACTAATATGAGAGATATTGCTTAAATCAACTACTTTAATGGGGGTATTTGGTTTAAATGTGCCGATTGTAATATAGTCATATTCGGCCGCGCGGATTTCATGTAGAGTTGTTTCTCGGTTATTGGTAAGGTACAACCTACTAATCCCATTTGAATTTGCTCTGCCGTCTGTCGCACTTATAGGAGGTGGTGCTCCCATATCTTTTGGGGTAAAACCCTTTATATCATTTGCGATACGACCTCTATAATAATTCGGTTCCACAACAGCATATAAGTCACCTCTACAAAAAATACCGGATTGTTGATTGTTTCTTTCAGAACGGGTTCGTCGGTTTGTCAAAAGATGCTTGATCCCTTCGCCGCAAATTATCAAACCGCAGCCCGAAAGCAGCTTGGCGGCGTGCGGCGCGCCGCCGGCGGGGACAACGTATCATGGACCGCTCAGTCGGCGTTTGCAAAGCTGAAATCTTCAAATCTAAGCGCTTCGTCGGCATCGGTGCGGAAGACGAAGCAAATACCGTTCGTTCCGGCAGTATTGCTCAGAGCGACATCAAAAGTTTCAAATTGATCGAAACCGCCGGTGCTTCCGATTTCGCAGCTTCCAAGCAGCTCACCATCGGGATCGTCATTATGTATCTCCACGGTGCAGGATTGGTCGTTTCCGTTGGCGACGCGGAGTTTTAGAAGAGCGTCAGCAGGCACATTAAGTATATTCGGGAATGACAGATAAGATCCGTCCTTAATGCCGCGCAGCTCAAAGCCGTCTGCGTTTTCCTTTTTGACGATACCGTCGGCTGCGTCAAAGAACCACTCGCCCTTGATCGACTCCCACGTCGCGTCATACTGACCGACGCCGACCTTTTTAATAAAGTCGTCGGTCACTATGTCGCCGTTATCTTTCATGTGAGCGTAAACAAACTTCGTCGTTCTGTAGTACGGATCGAGCGGCTCTCCGCTGCCGTAGTTTTCCGGGACGGCGTAAGTAAAATAAGTCTGATTATGGAAGGTGAAGAACGTGCCGTGATCGGTAAAGCAATCCTCACAGATCTTTCCGCGGTATGTATAAGGTCCGTATATGTTCTTGCTCGTCGCGTAATCGCCACCATGGGAATTAAGGTAGTAGGTATCGCCCCATTTGGTAATCCAGCAGGCGTCATTCTCCCAGCCGTCAATAACCTCGACCGCCTTCGGCTCCTCAGCCAGAGAGATCATATCCTCGTTCAGCCGCGCGATATAATATTTCTTTCCGACGACAGTATAGCCGAACATAATATACGGCGTCTTGTTTTCATCATCATCGATGAATACCGTCGGGTCATAGCATGCAGTATCGACGAGCCCCTGCGGGAGCAGCGGCTTGCCGAGCGCGTCGACGTAGGGCCCCCCGGGGCCGTTCTCGCTCACAGCCACGCCGGTGCAGCGCTGCTGATCGGAAAAATAGAGATAATATTTGCCGTTTCGTTCCGCCGCGTCGGTGGCGTAGCATTCACGATCCTTTCCGAGGAAGGTATCCTCCGGATGCAGCGTGAATTCCAGATCCCAGTGAACAAGATCGTCGGATGAGAATACGCGCCAGTCGTCCATGCGGTAGATCGGCTGGCCGGGGCCGTAATCGTGGCTGGAAAAGAGATATGCCCTGCCGTTAAAGATGTGCACGTGCGGGTCGCAAACGCCCATATCGGGGAAAACGCGTATGAAATCGCCGCCCTCCAGATTGCCGCCGCTTTGGAAGGTGGCTCTGATCTCGTCCACGGTCCCCGCCGTCAGATAGTAGAAATAGCTGTGCGGTTCGTCGAATTTCAGCCCGAAAACGCCGAGGGGAGCCACGTAATTCGTGGAATCCGCCCCCGCGTCGGCGGAGCCGTCATATTCATACCGCCCCGCGAGCAGAGACGTGGCCTTCGGCGTAAACAGCCCCACGCCGTAGCCGCTGTCGTCCGTCCACGCGCACCACGTTTCGTTGTTTCCGTCCTTGAGCTGAAAGGCGGGTTTTCCTCCCCAGAACGGGAGATCCCGCTCCACGCGCAGCTCGTCGCCGGTCCAGGGCTTGTCGCCGTCGTAGAACCAGAAGGTGCCGAGCGCGCTCACGGCATAAAACGCCGGCAGCTCCTGTTCTCTGTCCGTCCAGGGCGTCCCGAGAAAATCCACCACCGTATTTTTTACGGTCAGCCCCCTGTCCGTCAGCTGATACACGCTCGTGTAATACGTTTGCGTGAGCATATTGTTCTGCGCCCAATCGAGAGGCCGGCATACCACGCGTATCTCATTTTCGCTTTTTTCAACGGCCACAAGCTTGCTGGGGTTGCCGTACTGGTCGCCGCCCTGTACGGGATTGTAGCTCCAAACGGAATCGACGTACACGCCGTTTTCATACCCCTCGATCTCCTGCGGACCGTAATAGGACTGCTGCACGAGGCGGCCGGTATCGTGGTCGTTTAGCAGGTTTCCGTAGGCGCCGTTCGTTTTGTCCTCAAACCAGGAAAGCCCGCCGCCCCATTTCAGGTTGACGCCCGCTTTATAATGCTCGTTCTCAATAAACAGAAGGCCATCCTCCGGCGCATTCTGCAGGCCGCAGGTGAAATCCGAAACGCTGAGAACGCAGCTTTCCCCCGCGGCGACGGGTTCAAAGCGCACCGAGACCAGCCGCGAAGCGGTCTTTCGCTCAAGATAACCGTTCAGCAGCATCGAGGCGCTGAAGGATTCCGAGCTCAGCAGCAGCTCCTCCTCAACCGTTTTAAAGTCCATCCTGTATGAAACGACGGCGCGTACCGCAGCCGTGGCCTCATAAGAAAATGAAATGCGGTTGAAGCCCATCATTCCCGAAAGGAACGGCACCGTTACCGTGTGACCGTTCGTTATATCCACGGCGGACAGATTCACCTCCGGAACCGGTATATCTTTTTTCATCTCGATTCCTCCTTTATACAGTCCGATACACATGATAACGGACAGAAAACACATTGCGATCCTTCTGAAAAATAACGTCATAAGCGCTCCTTTTATGTTTTTTTCGTAAACATGATATACGATGATGATGCTGATCAAAGGCTTCCCCGTTGCGGGCGGCCGAGATCACGGCCGTTTCTCAGCGCGCTGCGGCTCGCCTTTGAGGGCCGTTCTTTTTCAGCAGCCTTTGGAGCTCCGATCGTCCGGCTGCGGCGCGGCGGTGGAATAAACCCAGTTCAGTCTGCCGTAGGGCGCGCTGTCGCCCTTGGTGTAGAAGGAATAGATATCCGCCGGATCGCAGTTGTCCGCCCATTTGAAGCAGAAACTGCCTTCGGCTTCGATGCCCAGAAGGGATCTTTCCACGGAGAGCATCAGCCGGTCGCCCTCAAAGCGGATTTCCGCCTGTCCGACGATTTCATATCCATGATCGGTGATCCGCTCCACCGTCGCTTTTCCGTTTTCGGGAGACGTACGGTTGACGATATATTCATAGCCCGCACGCTCGCCGGAAACGTTCACAAAAAGCTGCATCCAGTTGTCGTCCGTGCAGGGCGTGAGATCGGCGGCCGTATCCACGTAGAAATACAGCTTTTCACCGTCGTGGGCAACCTTCGCGTTGGCGATATCGTTCCGGCCGGAGGTATCCTTATAGTAAGTGTCGCCGTAGCCGCGGCAGTCGCGGTCCACGGTGTCGTTCGTATAGTCCCGGTAGACGCCGGTGATGGTTTCATCGTCCCACTGGTCGAAGCCGCCGCCGATATCAATGGTCACTTCTTCCGCTGCGGGCAGGGCCGCTGTGCTGCCCTTGAACCCGGCGACGCGGTCGACGAACTGCATATAATAATTGTCGCCGAGGACGCCCGCCGACGGCTCAAAGTCGCGGGAATATTCCTCGTCGCAGTTGTCGCAGAAGCCGAAGGGCTCGTTTTCCCGGAAGGTCAGCCGCTGCGCCACCCACTCGTTGAAGCCCGTCACAAACACGATATCCGGGTCCAGCTTCTCGGCGAAATCCCATTGCTCGTCAAAATTGTAGCCGTACAGCACCGCGTTTTCGGAGGTGTCCTTCGCGCCGTTGTGCCAGCTGCGGCCATGGTCGTTGGAGCCGTACCAGGCGGAGGAGCTGAAGCAGCAGGTATCGCAGTGCTGGGCGACGGAGACGTTCATGATGCTCTCGTCCCAGGGGGAATTTTTGTAATATGAGGTCAACTTGCCCAGGCGGCTGAACTCCATCCACGGGAAGCCGTCGCGTACTTTGTCGTCGGGCCATTGCTTCGCTTTGATGCGGAAGTAATCCTTCACGTCGTCGCGGAGCGCCTCGTCGTCCTTGATCCCGACGATCATGGGCTTGCCGTTCATCTTAAACCAGAGGTTATCGATCTCGGGGTACTTTGCGCGCACCTCGGGGTTGTTGTAAAGCTCGTCGTAGATCCGGTTCATCACCGTTCCGGAATAGGAGGCGGTATAGAACGCGATTTTCGGCACGTTCCAGCCCTGCTGATAGTATTCGTACCACACGTCGATCAGGTCCAGCGTGCGGGCGATATAGGGATTGGCGTTGGTGGCGTCGAACACGATGAAATCCACGCCCGCATCAGTGAGCATCTGGCAGTGCTTGCGCACGACCCATTTATCCGCCTGGAAATAATAGCCGAACAACGGCTCGGACCAGTGATGGAAATAGCCCATGGGGCCGCCGCCTGCAGCGGTCCAGCTTGCATCCGACTGATAGGCGTTCGGATCATTCGCTATGATCTTCGTCACGTCGAAGGGGCCGTCCAGATTGTGCTCGCCGTTCCACAGAAAGTAGAACACGCCCACCTTTTTATCGCTTGCCCCGGCGCTGACGGTCTCGCGTCCGAGGGCGTCCACCGCGGCGAGGGAGCCGTTGACGGGGACGGTTTTGACCTCCGCCGGTTTGGCGGCGCCGAAAAAGCCCGAAAGGATGCTTCCCAGATAAGTGAAAACCAACCCGATCAAAACGATGATTCTGTACATGATGCTTCCTCTCTTTCAGATGCGTGTTTTATACCATTTATGAATGGATCAGATTGAAGATATAGCCGATCGGGGCGAACAGCGGTATTTTTTCAATCAGCTTTTCGATTTGGATACGTTTCTGAACGTGATCGGCGTTTCTGTCGTCAATGCTCCATTCATCCGGCATCGCATAGCGGATCAGGTCCCGGTCGAAGGTGGCGTAATCCTCAATGCGCCCCTCGTGCAGCATGGTGACGCCCGCGTTTTTCAGATCCTCAAACAGCTTTTCTTTTTCATCGCCGCGGCAGGGGCTGAGATAGGAAAACTCACCCATCGCCGCGCTGGCCTTCCACCAGCGCCAGGAGAGCTCCGACCGCTCCAGATTTGCAAGACACTTGCCTTCGGCGTCCTTCTTCGCCAGACACCACAGAGAGTCCACAAGCTTTACCGTCACGGCAGGCATCGGGCGCATACAAGCCCAGGAACCGTAATAGATCCACAGCGTACCGTCGAAGGAACCTGCGTGCGCGCAGTATATATCGAGGATTTTCCCAACGAGCTTACCGCCGGGACCGTAATAGGCCTGAAGGAAGCCGTCCACCTCTTTATCCAGGTCGCAATAGGGATCCTGCAGGCACTTCGAGATCATATAAGCCCGCAGCTCGGCAAATTCCGTATCGCATTTGTCTATATAGTAGTTGCCCTCCACGTAAACGCCCTTGACGTTATGCTCGTACAGGATCTGCATATTTTTCTGAATCACGTTGAAATTCGGGAACACCGCGACGGTATGGGAGTAGTTCGTCGCGTAATCCCATACGTAGAGCCGGTTGCAGATCTTGGACCAGTCCGACAGATCCTGCATGAATTCCTTGTTGCATTTTGCGTCGAAGGGATGGGAGAAGCAGCAGAAGATGGAGCACAGCCGCACGATGACGTTGTCCCGCGGAACGATATTCTCCGGCGCGGCCTGCGAATAGGTATACGCGAAGGTATCGATCGCCACGTTTTCGTATCCGGCGGCCTTTACGGCGTCGGCTACCTGATTCACAAAATTGAGCACGGTGGCGGAATGCTTACCGCCGTGCTGAGCCTCAAAGGCGGCGCAGGCGTCGCACTCGCAGCAGGAATAGTTGTCATTCTGCGTGACGGAAACGATCTGCAGCGGCGCGGAGGGGTCATGCTTCTCCGCCAAAAGGTTCAGTACGTTTTCCGTGCAGATTCTGAGCACCTCCGGATTTGTAAGGCATGGCTGGTCCGTTGTGCGTACGCCGTCGTGGAGCGCCAGGTATTCCGGGTGCGTTTCGGCATATTTCCACGTTTCGCAAAGCCAGCCCATGGTATGGCAAAACCCGCCGATATAATTCACGGTGTCGCCCATTTCCGGCCCCAGCGTCCGGTATTGGCCGCCGTTCAGGCCGTTTGCCATGGAGTATTCCGCGTTCCGGGGGCTGTTCCAGTCGGTGTCCGTATACTCAAAAAATGGTTCGTAGATTACGTCGGCGTCCGCGGGGACCGTGATCCGGTCGTTCTTCGGGCAAACGATGATATCCTGGGTGTAAATCTTTCGGTTGCAGTATTCCTCCAGAAAGCGGTACGCGCCGGCCTGCAGGCCGCGCTGTGCCGTGCCGGCGATATGGATATTCCCGTCCAGCGCCGTGATCCGGTAGCCGTTGTCGGCGACCTCCGACACGTCTGCACGGGAGGCGCTGCCCACCGCAATATAACGGTTTTCGGCGGCGCTGACGGCCGGGATCTCCACGCCCAGGGCCTCCGTCAGCCCACGGCGCAGCGTTTCGGCGGCGTAGGCTTCATAGGCCGTCGGCGCTTCCGGAAGCAGGACCGACCAGGTTCCGTCGATGACGATACCGCCGGCAGCGGAGGCCATGGGAAGGCTGCCGCAGAGCAGGCAGAGAATCAATAGAATGCCGATCATTTTTTTCATGGGCGTTACTCCTCTCATATCCCGTGATTTTTCAAAGGCAGAATACCGCTCTCCGGCGGCAGGCGCTTATGACGGGATGGGCAAGACCCGCCCGTTCCATTATATTATACTTTACGGGGCGCCTCTTTTACAAGTGCAAATTGGTTTTTCGGTATATAAAGAGGGGCTGCCGCGTTGACAGATTGGTAGTATCCCCGACAAAACCTTCTGTTATTTTTAAAAAGCTGTTGCATCAGCCTGCCGGATTATGGTAAAATAAACATAAACGATCTCATGGAATCAGAGGGATCACGACCATGTCAATTATCACCAAAGTATTCTCCTTTTTTATGTCTCTGCTTCTGACCCTGCTGGGCACCACGGGGCTGACCGTTTCCCAAAGGGCGAAAGCGCTGCGCGTGGTGGCGTATATTATCGCAGAAAACGCTGCAATGATGGAAGCTGTGGACGAGTCGCATCTTGACGGCCTCACCGATATCATCCTGATCGGCTCGCTGGGCGGCTTCGATAACACGGGCCGCGTGAACCTCAGCGGCGATTTCGACCGGATCATCGACGTCGCAAGGGAAAAGATCGGCGAGCGCCCGATCCGTCTGCACCTGAATCTGAACGGCCCCTGGGCGACGGCAAACGGCACGTTTGAAGAAAATATGTTCGCGCAGGGGGAAGAGCACCGCAAGGCCTTTGAGAGCGGCGTGCTGGAGGAAAACATCCACAGCGTGCTGGAGCAATACGACCTGGACGGCGTTTTCTTCGACTATGAGTTCCCCGTGGCGCAGGAGCACAAGGACGCCTTCAGTAAATTCCTGGTGTCCCTGAAACAGATCCTCGGCGAGAATTACGTGCTCGGCGCGGCGGAGTCCTCCTGGTGCGCGGGCCTTTCCAAAGACGCCATCCGCGCGCTGGATATGGTGGAGGTCATGTGCTACGACGTGTGGGACGAGGGCACGGGGATCCATTCCTCCTTTGAGATCACCCGGGCGATCATCAAGGGGATGCTGAAGCTCGGCTACAAGCGAGAGCAGCTTGACGTGGGAATCCCTTTCTACGCAAGGCCCACCACGGAGGAGGCCTACTGGTACGACTACAAGGAGTACTATGACAAGCTTGATGAAAACGGCTGCGCCCCGGACGAGGCCCACGGATTGATC
>JAEEGJ010013821.1_pt1 | contig 19416 bp, 18 predicted proteins | sample 8958761 | NCBI WGS metagenome assembly JAEEGJ01 (sample SAMN16246546, study PRJNA631951) | gut metagenome | biome: gut microbiome; feature: rumen; material: RS-attached | host: Bos | place: Iran: Karaj | collected 2018-10 | reverse complement strand
GACAAGATCCTCAATATCAACAGCCTTGCTGCGTAATTCAGGATCATTGCCGATGAGCTGGATCGTTGCTTTGGATCTCGTATCTTTTCCGTGAATGAACGGCTGTGAACCGCCATCTTCCGTAAAAGCGATCTTCGGATGTTTCATGAGGTCGTATTTAAGATCCATGACCGGATATTCACCTCTGATGAACAGGATCCCGTAACGGTTATCCAGCATTCTTACCTCATCCGGCGTCATGAGTTCTCTGTTGACTTGTCAAGTGGTGCATTCAAAAAGCCCCTGCATTTTTGCAGAGGCTTCTTGATGGAAGGACTGAAATATCAGCAAGCGATGAGTTTAAGGTCTTTTGTTTTCCAATTGCCATTACGATCAATGGCTGTGGCTCCGCTGCTGATGTTTCCGACAAAGTTGTAAACGATAGTTACTTCTTGTGTGCGTTTACCATCTACAATCTTTATCTCACCAACGCGGATATCCTTAATCAGGGCCTGAATGATTTCTTCAGTAAGCTCCGTTATTTCAAAACACTTCTGGACTTCCGAAACATAGCGCTGAATCTGTTCTGCATCTGTGTTGAGCTCAGCAAGCTTCAGGTTAAGCTTTTCGATTTCCTCATTATTAGCGAGCTGTTCTTCATCAAGCTTCCTGGCTAACATACAGAAACGGTTCTCAGGTATAACACCCTTGCTTCGATCCAGATAAAGATTGGTGTAGGCTTCGTCAAGTTCTGAATTGCGCTTCTTAAGCTTGTTTAAAGCCTTGGTAATCTTTTCTGTTTCTTTTGGCTGAGCTTTGAGCATCTTCTCGCAAATACCCTTATAGAACTCTTCTGGGTTCTCTATAGCACGCTTTGCCTGATACTGTATATCTTCAAGCACAAGGTTATATAGATCACGAGCTTCGAGTTTGTGAGAAGGACAATAAGCTTTGCCGAGCCTGATATACTTGTGGCATTCATAGAACGCTTTATCTATAGGCTCTCGCTTCTTTCCGGTAGTGCGGTCAATGTCCATTCGCTTCCAACGTTCATACCTTAATGACATGCTCTTTCCACATGTTGCGCAGTGTAATTTGTATGCGAATATGTTGTTATACGGGCATGTCTTTTTGCCGTTACCAACTTTCGGGTGTGAAGCCAGAAGATCTTGAGCTTTCTGCCACTCTTCGGGTGTAACAATACCCTCATGAGCACCTTCGATTATTTCCCATTCGGAACGAGGAATCTTCTTTATTCTTCCCGTTCTTATTCCTGTCTGATGGGCCTTGCAAACAACGTGAGCCCCTTTGTAGAACGGGTTATAAAGAATGTTGTGGATCCTTGGCGGCCAAGCACTTTTCGTGTCTTTATCCGGTTCAAAATAGTCAGGATACATCTTGAGTATTTCTTTAGCGATGGCATATGCGCCTTTGTTCTCAAGCGCTAAATCAAAGATGGATCTGACTATTGGAGCTGTCTTAGGATCTGGAACAAGTCTGCCGTGATCATTAGGATCCCTCATAAGACCGAAAGGCGGAGTACCGCCACAGAACTTACCTTGTCGGGAACGAACCATCATTCCTGTTTTTACCTTCTTCGAAACATCTCTCGAATACATATCGTTGAGAATGTTCTTGAAAGGTGTAATATCGAAATCGGCAGATTGGTTGGCTGTATCCACATTATCTGTAATTGCAATAAACTGCACATTGTGTCTGGGAAAGTATAGCTCAATATAGCTGCCAGCTTCGATATAGTTACGTCCCAATCTCGACAGATCCTTAGTAATAACACGGCAAACATTACCGGCTTCAATATCCTCAATCAATCTCTTAAAAGCAGGGCGATTGAAGTTGCGGCCGGTATAGCCATCGTCAACATAGAATCTGTAATTGGGATAACCGTTTTTCTCTGCGTAATCTGATAATAACGACTTCTGATTGCTGATGCTCATGCTCTCATTGTCGTTTCCATCGTCAATCGAGAGACGGCAGTAAAGCGCCGTGATTAATTCTGAATTTTGCCTGTTCATACTTTTCTCCTTGCTGAACAGGAGCACAACAATTGAAATCTAACATATCAGCTATAGCATTTCAATCATTTATACTCCGGTTCTGTTGTTTTAACCTCTTGGAGCTGCTTAATTTGCGCCAAGAGTATGGGGGTTACAATTCTTTCGAAGGCCTCAGAAGCGCTCTGAGAGCCCTCGTATTCGCGTTTAACGATGAATTCTGTTTCTTTTTTCATAGTTCACCTCGCACTTCCGCCTAAATTCTTCTTGCGCATCTGACGTCTTCTTTCCAGCTCCTTTTCTTCAAGAGCCTCAAGAAAACCGGGTGGAAGAAGATCGAGCTTCGCTTCGAGTTTCTTTTGCTTTGCCTGCAGATCGAAGATCTTATCGTCTCTTTCTTTGAGAGCATCTTTAAGTTCTTCGGTTCTGCCTCTCCAGTGTTCGCTGAGTTCCTGCTCGTCAATGACTCGTTCCTTTAGCGTGTCAACATAAGCGTTAACAGACTTCATCTGTTCCTTGATTTTGGCCATCTCAGGTGCGTAACGTGATAAGAGTTCAATAGCTTGAGCTTTCTTCTCTTTACCGTTGATAAGGCCGATACTGTTGATTGCCTGAGAGATCTCATCGAAATGCTCCATGAGCAGATCAGCGTTTTTGAAGAGATAGACGGGAAGATGTTTTCTGTGCGTGATTCGCTTGGGAATACCACGCTTGAGTGTCGGGTAAAACGCTGCCATATGCTCGTAGAACTTATCCTGAAGTTTCATTAAGCCCTGAGGCCCACCGATTACTGTCTTGGAAGATAACCGCCCATCTTCTGTGATAGGCACGAAACAGATGTGCATATGCGGTGTCTTCTCATCAAGATGGACAACTGCGGAAATAATGTTCTTCTCCCCGAAAGTCTGAGCATAGAATTGATATGCCCATCGGAAGAATGATTCGATTTCGTACAAGTGCAGTCCTTTGAAGAACTCAGGTGATGCGGTACAGAAACTGTCCTGCATCACAACACTGTCTTTTCTTACCTTACAACCTTCTTCCTGGATCCGCTCATTGATAAACGCTTTGTAACTGACGGGCGGACTCTTTATGTGAAAGTTGTCCTGCGAGCGAGTCAGATCAATATCAGGATTACTCTTGTATTTCTCTTTCTCGCGTTCGTGGTGTTTCTGCAGGCCACCAACGGCACCTGATTTACATTTGTTGATTCTCATGATTGCGTAAGCCATTTCTGCCTCCTTTTTGTTTGTAGAAATAGAAAAGACCCCGCTTCTTTTTAGCGAGGCCTTATCGGGTGTTTGAATTGCAAGATGTTAAGATGTTAATAATTCAGAGGGTATCGGGAAGCAACATCTTGCAGCTGCATTCGGGGTAATACACCACAACAATCATTGAAGGGCGCTCCTTATGTAAGATTGCCCGCATAACGCGGCGGCCAATCTTACAACAGAGCTTTGTTGTGTCGATATAAGAGTGCCAAAGACGGCGGCACTCTCATATCTCCCCAACAACCTCGAAAGTCATCAAGAGTACAGCCCGTATACGCAGGGCTGTACTCTTGTCGACTTTCTTTCAATGCTTATTGGGTGTAACACACTACACCTTGCAAGCAAGGTCGTGTGCAAGGGGAGCACCCCTTGACTCCCATTAGCGATCCCAGAAACGAAAAAAGCAGGCGAACAATGCCTGCTTCTTTCTTATTCTGTTCTCGCATCTTCGGCCTGCTAAGAGAAGTAAGATGTTAATGCTTGACCCACAACAATTATTAACATCTTAACATCTTACTTGGCAGGCCTTACTCGGCTTGCGGGAGCTTCCAATACCACTTTCCATTCTCACGAATGGATATGATACCGAGCTCCCGCTTCGCGCTGTTCGCAGTTGATGCGCATATGCCGTTATCTTTGAGCCGGCTCATGCACTCATCTGCGAGCATCATACATCCGGTAGCAAGAAGCTCTTCAAGAAAAGCCTTAGCTTCTTGCATGCGGTTGTTTGGTCTTCCGGCGCCTGGACTAAAGTCTAGGCTCCGTAAGAGTTCATCGGCTTTCTTATCAGAAAGGCCGGTGAAGACCATTCCGTTATTACTGAGCTGAAGGATATAGGAACCCATTTCAGGTGCGAGATTCGACTTCAGCAAAGCAAGATAACGCTTGTCCTCGTCTTCGGAATCTCTGGCTAAAAGAAGAATGCTTCTGACAGCACCCACAACGTCAATGGAACCGGGCACACGGTACTTGGATCCGATACCAGACATTTTGTTTAGGTGGTTTACTATAACGATGGAACAATCTGTTTCACGTGCTACCTGAATAAGAGCATTGAACTTAGGTCTTACTTCATTGGAAGCATTGATATTGCCATCGCCAAAGTATGAGGATAGCGGATCCAAGACAACGAGCTTGGCTCCTGTTTCTTTTATGCCTTGCAAAAGGCGAGGATCCTCAAAGGTCAGATGCTTCTTTGACTCATCGATGAACCCGAAGTTATCAAGGTTTCCGCCTGCCTGAATAAAGCGAGGAATGATTGTATCATCGTAATCGTCCTCAGTGCTTTGATACATCACTTTAATTGGCTCAGTCGGTTCCTCGTAATCCGTGAAGGGCAGTGGCTCACCACGGCTCATATAGGCTGCCAGAGTGAGCATGAACGTGCTCTTGCCATCTCCGGGATCTCCCTGAAGAAGCGTTATCTTCCCTTTGGGGATAAAAAAAGGCCAGAGCCATTTAACTGGTCTGACCTTTACATCTTTGGCGCTGATGTATTCCAGCACCGGTTCTTGGTTTGCCATAGGCATCACTCCTTTCTTTTGAAATAAAAAAGGCGGCTACCATCAGGTGCCGCCATGTAAGAAATCATATTATTTAGATTCGATCGCTATATGGAAGATTCTTAATATATTGCTCCATCCATTTCCAATCTGGTTTTCCATTTTTGTCAATTGGAAGCCTTAAATTTAAGAACGGTAATGATTTATTAGCCTGCCTACCATAATTGAATCTATACTGTTCCGTCATAAGAACCGTTGCTATGAAAAACTTCACATACTTGCTCATGGTCTCCTTTTCAATCAGAAGATATAAATCTCTTCCGCTGTAAAATGGTCTATGCTGATAGAAGGTAGATAATACGCTTCCTCCGCCAGCAACAGTGATGGTTCCCGCTGGCTGAGGTTCATATCCTTCTTCCTTTTTGACATAAGCAGAAATTCCGTTATTTTCAGCGGTACGAGCAACAAATGCAACGCCATCTGGGTCATCTTTGTCAGTGATTTGACAGGCATTTAATTCCATGTTAATCCCATATTTGACATGAAAAAAATCACTTACTTGAAAGTCTTTCCACTGATTTGTATCTATTTCTGTTCTTGTAATATTTACTTTTGTTGTTATTGGTTTATGGTGTAACGTTTTTATATACTGTTCCATCAATTCCCAATCAGGATTTCCATTTTTGTCAGAAGGCAGTTTGATTTTTTGCTCTGATATTGTATCTCTGCGCATTTTTCTTCCATAATTGAATCGTCCATCATTATGAAAAGTCAACATAGTAGTTAAGAACAACAATTCATATTTATTCCACACCCTATTAATTGGGTGCATTCCTTGGACGTGAGCAAAGCCAATAAAGGGCTTGGGTTGATAAAAGAAAGTATTACCATCGGTAGTATCACTGAAAGTTATAATATTTCCTTTTTCTGTAGGCTCTAAGGAACTGTAGCCTCCAATTCCATTGTTAACAGCTGAATTAACAACAAACGGGGTAGACCCACCATCATCTAGATCAGCAACACCCAATCCCTTATATGCCTTTGTAGGATTAATAGTGAAATAATCACCTATTCTAAATTCTTTCCAACTATCAGTGTCAATTCTCATAAACATTGCCTTCTTTCACTAGGTAAGACAAGTAATTATTCAGCGTTGTTTGAAAGTCATTTTTTGTAAGCTTTGTATAATCCGTCTCCATATATGCCTCTGCTAACCATTCATCAGTAGCTTTTACTCTATGCATAACAGATAATCCAGGAACTTCTCGTTTGTTTTTATATAAATCGAGCCACAATTCCTCGGTTTTTGTCCACAGACTATTACCGGAAGAATCTGTTTTCTCAATACGTCCTAATCCTTTTCTCTTTGTAAATTTGTCGTCCTTAAAATACCCAAAAAAGGTATCTCTATTTGAACGCTCATGTTTCTGAGAAAGATCAAAAACCATACAACAAGCAACAGCTGAAGCTCCAGGATAAAACATCTCATTAGGGAGAGAAAAAACAGCATCAAGAGTGTAGCTATCCAACATCTTCTTTTTAAAAGCTTTAACATCTTCGCTGTTACCAATCGCAGCTTGCATTGGTAACAAGACAGCCATTTTACACGTAGGAGATACATGTTTAGCAACCCATTCAACATAATGAAGTCCTTTAGATGGATCTTCTTTCTGAGAAGACTTCCACTTTTTTACATAAGAAGGATCACAGAATTTCCTTGTGGCATTATATGGGGGATTCATCAAGACTATGTTAATGTCGTGTTCCTTTATCCACTTTCCTTTGTTAAACATAGAATCTTGAACTACATTCGAATTGCCATCTCCATGAATCAACATATTGGTAGAAGAAAGGCCAAATGCACCCTCCTCATACTCGATTCCATATATCTGATTCTTCTTAACATTTTCGCGTTCTTCCTCAGTTTCGCAATCATCCATTGCATCTGTCATTGCTCGAACAAGAAATGCACCACTACCACAACATGGATCCAACACCCTGGAATTCTTATTAACTCCGACAACCTTGCTCATAAAATCACATATATGATCGGGCGTGAATGCCTGGTTTTTATCAGATTTACCGACATATTTATTGAAAGTAGTAAAAAACAAATTAAGCAAATCCTGGCCAGCCGTGTTTTTGTCATTGATATACGGCACGACATTTAAGTCTATGAATTGAAGGATTGCCTTTAGTTCGTCACAAGTTAAACTGGTAACATCTTGATCTTCAAGAACTTTGTTGTTTAGAATTCCAAGCTTACTTGCTTTGTTGAGATTTGAACTCCGTGTAAGTAAACCCTCTAGAATACTCTTTATGCTATTCAAAACTACTGCCTCAGATGGCATTGGATCGCCAGTTTGTGGATTAACCGTTTCCTTTACATCTTTATAGACAAGTCCATTTTTTAAGGCTAGTAGACAAGTTCCAACGAACTGGCTTCTTAGTTTTTCATTAATGCCATCAGCATGCAAAATCTCATTAAGCGTCTTGATAGAATCAACAACTTTAATTTTGTCATTGACTTTTCCAAAACAGAGATCTTCATATTCTTCAAATGATTTTAACGTTGTCTCCGTTTCAACCTTGTGCTCGTCATCAATTATTACAGATTGTCCATACCAGACCCAAATCCCATCACCTTCGGTTTCCGCAAGAATTGCAACTATTTTTTTATCCGAGTATGCTTTCTCATATCTAACATAGTCCTGCAATTGTTTTAGAATCTGTTCTTTGGGCCATTTTGAAAACTTGTTTTTGCATTCAACTAAAACAGCTAAGCGTTCATTGGCAAATCTAATATCAAGATATTCAGGTTTCGTTTTCCCGGGAACCTTTGTCTGATAGTCTTTAATATCCTTCCCAACTTCTTTCAAAGCTTTTGCATAGCTAAATTCACCATTTTCAATATTATCTATAAAGAACTTGTCACCAATTGTTTGTATTATGTCGAATCTTTTCATTGTTGGCCCTCACAATTATTTGATATATCACACATAATTATATCAAAATATGGTAATTTCTCCGTTAAATGTATGTTTCACATTAAAACTACCGGATAATCGTAAAAGGCAAACCGGGAGTAATAATTTAGGCACGCATTCTAAAAACAGTTCAGCCGATCACTATTCTATTAACCCTCGCCAGCCGCGACGCAAGGGGTTACGTCCCCTAAGTCGTGGGTGGCAACCCAAGCGGAAGCGCGGGGAGCAATAGAAACGCAATCTAGTAAAAGTTTTCTATGATGCTGCCGTTGTTTGGCAGCATTGTAGTAAACTTTTACGGACGGTTCTATGTAAGTCTTCTTCAGAATTGAAGGTGTAGTGTGTTTTGTGATTTAGTTACCTCACTTCTTCAGTTGTAAGAGATCAGGGTGTTGTGCTCCTGCTCATTTATTAGGAACCTAAACTCTCCACCTAGAAAGTTAATAGTTCTCTTGCTTGAAGCTGATCGTTCTTGGTGAAAGAACCGTTGCGTCCTTTGTTCTGTCCATAGGAATTCGTGTCGATCGTCTCTTTACCCAAGAGCTCGCTGACATACTTATGCGTACCTTGCTCATTGCCGCCTAAATAAAGGAACTCATCGCAGTTACCTACGATGGACTCCCATTTCTTCTCGAAAAGGGCTTTAAGCTGAGCTAAGTTCTGCAAGATAATGCTTACGGATATCTCACGGGATCGCATAGTCGCGAGAAGGGAATCGAACGAATCCGGCAGACAGACATTCGCGAACTCATCCATAATGAAATGGACGTGATACGGCAGCCTTCCGCCGTGTTCAAAGTCAGCACTTCTATAAAGCTGCTGAAAGAGCTGTGTGTAGAGCATGCCGATAATGAAGTTGTAGGACTGATCGTTATCAGGGATAAGCGCGAAGATCGCGCCCGGTTTCTCACCTAATTCACGAAGTCGCATCTCGTCAGTCTGCGTGATACCGGCAAGAGAAGGAAGGTTGAACTTCTCGAGTCTTGCGATGAGCGAGATCTGAATGGATTTGATGGTCTGAGCAGCTCCTGAGCGATAACCCCTGTAATACTTCAGGGCGATATGCTCGGGATTCTGCTCTTCAAGATCCGAGAAAAGGATGTCTAACGGAGACTCATAATCGTCGTCATTCTCCTTAACATCTCCGGCACGGATCATATCCATAACCATCGGGAAGTTCTGCTCTTCCGGCGGTGCCTCATAAAAGAGGTAGAACACGAGTGCCTTTAGGAGCATCGAAGCGGCCTGATCCCAGAAAGGATCTGTCGTCTGCGAGCCCTTTGGAGTCGTATTCTTGATGAGGTTCGTTGTAAGACGCTGAACATCATCATCGCTCTCAAGGTACACAAACGGATTGTAGCAGTGTGATCTATCCAGATTGATCAGATCGAGCACGCGGACATCGTAGCCCTGGTCAGTCAGATAGTTTCCGCAAGAACGGAGCGTTCCGCCTTTCGGATCCAATATGACCATGGAAAACTTCGTGTGCTTATCCGCCTGAAGTATGTTTGGCATAGCGTAGTACCTTGTTTTACCGGCACCTGCGCCGCCAACGACCAATACATTCAGATTCCTTTTGTGCTTGTGACCGTCAAATCCGATTCTCACGTTTTGAGTAAGGATCTTATTGGATTCTTCCGGCTTTGCCTGATACCGTTTGTTGGTAGATACTGCATCTCCCCATTTGGCAGAACCATGTTCTTCACGACGCCTGTAGTTTTTCTCGGTAGAAAGATATATTCCGATGCCTATCGCATATAGCACGCCAAAAATAAGGACAACCTGAAGGCTGCCCTGAACTATCGTTATGCGAAACGGATTGTTGAATATATCTCCCGCATTTTCAAAAATCCCAACAAGTCCATTCTTCACGAAATACGGTGCCGACTTCAAAGCAAACCAAGAAACCGGGATTAAACCTGAAAAATACAGGGCGATCCTGGGACCTGAGAATTTGTTCGTTACTTTCCGCATAGAAATCACCTCGGATTCTGCTTTTGCGTGACCTTATCGAACATCTTCTCGAGAGCTTTGCTTGCTTCTTTCTCAGCTGCGACTTCCTTACACTCTTCAAGTTTCTTTCGGACCGATGGTCTCTTCTCGGGATCAATCGCTGATTCCAATCTTGTGCCGTCTCTCGATTTCTTCTCGAAGTTTTGCCCGGACGCTGGATCTCTTGACGTTCGGGCCATAGTAGGGTTTACGGCCTGCGCTTCCTCCTTGGTGGGTGCTTCTTTCTCAGGGATAGGATCTTCCTTTGTTTTGGGAGATTCGTTTCTTTCCTGAGCAGGTCTCTCATCAATGTTTTCCGCTTTGACCTCAACGCCTTCCTTCTTAGGTATCGAGATGTCAGCGACGGCTTTCTTGTAGCCTGCAAGCCTTAGAGCCATGATCCTCTTGTTGCCCTGGCCGGGAAGCACTTCGTACCTTCCGTTAGGCTTACAGAGAAGTCCGACCGGCTCAACGATCTGAGGCCCGTTTGACTTCATCTTGGCTGCGTACTTCTGAAGCTCAGAAAGAAGTCTCTTGTCCTGATCATTAGGATCAGGGACACCGTCGATAAGATCGAGCGGTACTGCAAACTGCATACCCAGAGGTTTTACAAGCTCTCCGGTATCAGTCTTGATCTCCGGCTTGATAGTCTCAACTTCCTTGACCATGAGGTTAAAGCTTTCGATAACGCGGTTTACCTTGGAAGCATCCGTCGCGTACACCATGATGTCCGTCAGACCATCCTTATTGGACTTATCCTTGAGGACAACGAAAGGAAAACCGAACTTCTTAGAGGCTGTGGTAAACGCCTTAAGGTATTCATCAGGAATACGGAACAGTTTCTGATCCTTACCTGATTTCAAGAACTCCCAAAGCGTTGCCTTGCCCTTAGTAGTGTGATCTCCCTTTAAAGCGTTGTAGATCATGGATGCGATCCTGATAGCCGCTTCGCCTGAGAGCCTTAACACGACCTCGCTGCCTTGCAAGACCATTCTGACAACCTGATCGGCTGTCTCGTTCTCAACTGCCATGGATTTTTCCTCCTTGTTTTAGTATTTGCCCGTGTCCGGGCATGTAAAAACGCCACTCGGTTAAGAATGGCGTTCGAATAACATGCAAGATATTGCTTTTTAATGAACGATTCGAAAGTTAATGTGCAATATCTGGCATATTAAAACTTGTGTCTCTTCTTGGGTTCACGTTGCAGGTTCGGCTTATCAAGCTCTGGTTTCTTGGTCGGTGCTTCCAAGCCTTCTGCAATTCTGTCAGAACTGACTGCGACTGCATCGCATAGAGCAATCTGTTTTCTGAGCTCGCGGATTTTTCGTGATATATCGCTTATCTCACTCTTGGACTGAGCGATCAGGGGAGTATCATGTTGTCTCACGGCGCGATCCCTGATCGTATAGATCTTGCGACGTTCTATGAGCGCCTGCTTAAGCTCTGATACGAGCGCATCCTTTTTGCTCTGCAGTGATACCTTATCCTCAATCTTATGCTGATACAGAAAATCCATCTGCTCAATATATCTGTCGAGCTTTGCGATGTCTTCACGAAGAGCAATAGGGATATATTCTCTTTTAGCCTGCTTCGGTCTGGTCACGAAAGCATACAGTCTGATACAGTACAATCTGTAGTTGGAAGCAAGACCGATATCATTCGGTATATCGCTGAACATCTGAGACGATGGTTTCTCAATTAATAAAGGCGTACCCGGAACAGTTGTGTTCTCGATGATACGCCTTCTGATTGCATCGTACTCATATTCAGGGCCCAGACTTCGGAACCTGAAATAACCTTTGGCACCGGGCGGCTTAATTCCCGGATGCTCAAGATATGATCCATCCTTCTTGAAGAACTTGAACTCATATCCGAGTTCTTTCATTGTTGCAGCAAACTGTTTCTCTGATCGTGACAGCCTTATCGCATAGTCGATATCTTCACGGATCGTACCTCGTACGGTCATGTTACCTTGGCGTTCGGCCTGCCACTCACTATAGGATTTGCCGCGTTTTGCAGACGGATCTTCAATAACATGAAGACCATACTCTTTGCACAGCCTGTCATTAACAATACGCATCAGTCTGTAATCTGCTTTTGTACGACGGTACTTAAGACCGTCCATGAAAGATACGGAATTGACGATCAGGTGATTATGGTAATGACCGGTATTAAGGTGCGTAGCAACTATGACCTCAAATCTGTCGCCCCATAATTCCTGAGCGAGCTTCACGCCGATCTCGTGTGCCATCTCAGCAGTGATCTCGCCTTCGCCTTCTTTGAAGGACTGGTATCCGTGGTAAGCAAGTCTTCCATCTGTCTTACCCCAATATCGTTTTGTGTTCATGAATTCTTCCAGAGCGGACTCGGGTGTGCAATTGATTCCTGTTACGTACATCATCTGCTCTGTCTTTTCGCTATTTTCCGCATATTCAATGACATCGCCGACTGCTTTACGTGCAGCAACAGCTTCAGGAGCAAGCTCCGGTTTTTCTGTTGTTTTCTCAGGATTCATGACATAATTCAATGCTTTCTCAACACGACTATTAACGTGCCATACTGCTGTAACTGCCATCACTTATCTCCTTTTTTCTTTGGCCGGTAAGTATCGTAAATCAGGTTTAGAACTTCTCTGATATCTTCGGCGCATCTTTCCAATTCAAGAGGATGCGCAATACCCAGAACGTTCAATTTCTTTAAGACCTGATTCAGATTGCTTCCGACTCTTTTGATCTCTCGGATAAGGATGTTCATATCAGCAGGCGGTGCTTCAACGATCGTATCACCCATGAGCATCCTTCTGGCATACTCACTTAATCTTAGCCCGGCCTTTTCTTTGTTCTCGTTGATCGCCTCATACTCCTTAGGACTAACTCGGAAGAGGATCATGTGTGACCTATTATCTTTTTCCGCTGCCATACTATCCGCCTCCATCATCGTAGATTGAATGAGTATGCACACGATATTTTCTGCCGGACTCTCTGGTGATATATCCGTACTCCTCGAGTTCCTTCAACAGCTTCGAAGCTGTCTCATTACTAATGTCGAGCACATCCGCCAGATTCTTGTTTGAACAATCGAACCCTTCAGCACGAGAACAGAGGACCGCATACATGGCTTTCGCCTTTGGTGTGACCAGTCTGTCCTCTATGAGAGTCTTGGATACCAGACAATAATCGGCAGACATTTCATCTTCCATATGGATCTACCTCCTTGTTCTTAGATTCTTTCTGTGGTCTGTACCCATGTTCTCGGGCACCTCGTAATGGTCTAGCAAGCAACGCGTTTGTATATACAAACACGGGAAAGCTTGTTAGGGAGACCCTAAGACCCCTGGGAAAGCCTTCGGCTTTACTCGGCCTGAGCCGAGTCGGTCGCTTCCGAAGAAGCTGCTGTCTCGGTTGTCTCGACGGTAGTTTCAACAGTCGTTTCGACTGTCGTCTCTACTGTTGTCGGGACGGTGGTCTCAGTGGTCTCAATCGTTGTTTCCGTTGCTTGCTCCGTGACATCGATCTCAGCCGGCAAAAGAAGAGGAGTTACTTCATCCTCGTATGCCGTAATGGTGATATCGCCCATACAGACATTGATGCTGGAATAATCACGATAGATCCGATACACGATGAGTCCGCGCTTCGTTCTTCCCGGATTGACTTTCTTATCGTTGAAGAGGAGTCCTTCCTCGAAGAAATCCTCGAACTCTTTTCGGTATTCACATGAGAAAATCTCCTCGTTATCGAGATAGAAATCGATGTTCCTCTTGCTGATATCCTGTTCCTTATCCGTGAGATTCGTATAAGTTACATTCACCAAAAGATAGTGCATCGTCTCACCATAATCGGTTGTCACATCGAAAGAGTTGATCCCGGCTACACCGAACTCAAAATCTTCCGTTTCACCGGGAGATCCGATAAGGTATGTTGCCTGAGCCGTAGCATCAGTCTCATTCGTTTGCTCTACGCCGATGGAGCAGCCGGCGAATGATGCCAACGTGCTTGCCATAAGCAGTATCGCAAGTGCGTTTTTGAATTTCTTCATTTCTTAACTGCCTCCTTGTTCTTAGTCTTTGGTTTTGATTTGAAGATCTTGAGATAGTCGTTATAGTCTTTCCCCTCAGGTGGAGGTCTGTTCTTCACGACATACCGGTCTTTAAGTTTGTCCGAAATGTTCTTTGCAGCCTTAATTCCCGGCTCGTCATTATCCAGATGAAGATAAACGTGACTGATATCGGGATAATCCTTCAGGAATTGCTCCAATGCTTTCGGAAGGGCAGAACCGCCAATACCGGCGAGCGACAGATATGATTCCTTCTTCCAGTTACCGCCGTTCAATTTGATTAGCGTTGCATACGATAAAAGATCCGGGACCGATTCAAACACATGAACCTTTCTCGGACTGTCTGCTCTAACTATCTTGAAGGAGAATCGTTTATCACTGCCTTTGACATCACCCTTGAAATCACTCAGAGTCGCACGAACAGCACCGTATCTTGGCTTACCGGTCATGTCATAACCGACGAAGAGAACGTTACTGTACTTAGCCGTCTCATAGAGAAGTTTGTGATCGATACACCACTGGATGATCTCAGGATCTATCCCGCGCTTCGTCAGATAAGTCGTAACTTGTGTCGTTTCACGACTAACTTCAGGAAAGACAAACTCCTTGGGAGGACTCGCCTTAGGGATGACCTGGGGAAGCGGCTCTGATATGTTACCGATTATCCGTTCAACAGCATCACGAAAAGGAATACCTTTGACCTTGATGAGATAATCCAGAGCAGATCTTCCGCCGATACCTTGCGAGAACCAGCACCATTTACCGTTGTTTATAATCAGTGAATCATGTTCCACCGTAGAATAAACATTCCCGGAAACGTGTCTGATGTTCCCGGGATCGTAGTAGGTAAGATATGTGAGCAAGTCCATTTCTCGGGCGCGCTGAACATCTTCTTTACTGATGATTTGCATTCTTAATGCTCCTTTCCTTGGTATTTGGCCATCTGGCCATGTAAACGGGAAGAACCCTTTCGGATTCCTCCCAAACGCCGTCAGACTCGCGCGGAGTTTCTTCGCATTTGTCTGCTTTTCTCAATACGGCGTTTCTGTTCGTTCTCAACGAGTTCCAAGATACTGATATGCTTTAAGGCCAGACACCGTGCGACCACATCAATCGCATCGGCTCCATAAGCCATCACTTCCTGCATATTCATCTCACGTTCGTTGAAATCGGCAAGGAAGTTCTCGTCAAAAAGGACGTCTTCGATGTTTTCTGAAGCATCCCCATTTACGGAAGTACAATAGCCGGACATAACGCCCGTGACCCTGTCATCTTCCCAAAGAATCTTCCTCAAGTGCTCCAAGTCCAGGAGTTCGCCTGCGCTGCAATCGGATAAGACCTTCATGCAGTTGGCATTGGTCTCTTCGATATACTGTTCGTAGGTCATCTTACTCCGCCTTTCTTCTGCTTCACCTTATCCGCATACTTAAGACCGGTCTCGAGAACCTTGGCCTTAGCATCGTAGTGGTAGCACTGGTCGGAAAGGAAATCCTTTGCCTCAAGTACTGTCTCGTTGACATTCTTGACCATTGCGTTGAGATCCTTTGCCTTCGGAGTACCATCATCCTTAATGAGAATGAACTCGTGTACGGAAGAAGGAAGCATATAGAAGCTACCGCCGATAGCCTCAGCTGCCTTTTCGCAGAAGTCAGGATAAGCTGCAACAGCCGCACCCTGGAAACCGCTCTTGTTGGTAGCGATATAGGTAACGATACCTACATCCTCAGGAGAAGGAAGCTCTTCAGCCTCGATGAGGTGCTTGATCATGTCGCCAAGAGGTGTGAATACCATAGGCTCATTTGCAAGTGAATTCTTCTCCGCATCAGCAAAGAGCTGATTCTCATCGATACCGTACATCTCCATAAGGGGCTTAGATACCACTACAACGGACCTGCCGTTTGCATCGGAGAAGCTCTCAAGGTGGATGTTTACGACGAGCGCCATGTCCTCGATCATCTTGTGAGGAGTGTCCTTAAGGATAGGAGAGTCACCAGGGATAAGTCTCAGATAAGTGTTATCCTTGACCTTCTCATAGTCGGTAACAAAAGACTTTACATCCTGTTCCTTTGTCTTGATAACAGAGACGTTGGCCTCAATGGTGTTCACCATCTTATAGACAGCATCATCCATGCTTTCGCCGTTCTGCACATCCTTGAAGATATCGTTGAGTCTGAATGCCATAGACATCTTTGAGTCGCCAACCGATACCATGAGTCTGTCGGTAACGCCGTCAGGTGAATCTACCGTAGTGAACTTGAGCGAGATGTCTTCGAGTCCTCTGTCATTGATCTCCTCTGTAATAAGGTCCATCAGTTCGTTCTTGAATTCTTCGAAATCCATTTTCTTGCCTTCCTTTCTCATGCCTTATCGCATGCATCGAGCTTGGTCTTCTCAAGCTCCTTCATAAGTCCGGTGATACCGGAGCTGCCCTTAGCTTTGCCTTCCTTAGGAGACTTAGCCCTTCCATCTTTTCCGCTCAGTGCACACGAATAAGCGAAAAGTCTTGTCCCGTTGCCGCTGTCTTCTAACCATTCCGGCTTAAGGACGGTGATTGATTCTGATCCCATATTTGGATCCTCCTTTGTTTTTATTTGCCCTGTCTGGGCATGTAATCGACCTGCCTTACCACATCACCGGAAAGCAGGTCTTTGTATCAGATGACTTTTACTGTTATCTGAATGTTCTCTTCGGTTACTCTGGTGATGCTCCTCATCTGAATTGCTGCAATAGCAAGACCTGTTCGGGCACTGTTTACTTCACCGACGAAGTTATCCAGCCTCTTAACGGTCTTGGTTGCTTCCTTGGGATCTTTTGCGATCCAGTAACCGGTTTCATCGCTGCAGATTGGGACACCTGACTTGCGAAGGTTGCTGATATAAGTTCTGACTGTTCTGGGACAGATGTTGAACTTCTTCTCCAGTTTCTTGCTGTGAATCGCTTTATCCTTGCCTACGTGCTTGGCATTAAGGAAAGCGAGGATTTCAATTTCTTTATTCATGAGTTTTCTCCTTGTAGTTAGATTGCAGGCTCGCAGATCACGATGAATTCCGTGTTCTTCGACCTATAGATGTTTTTGTCGTAGGGGTCTTGTCCGTATCCGCATGTTGCGATACAGAGGTGTTCCGTATCAAAAAGGTCTGCACTTAAATACGGATCGATCGCAGCATCTTTTACATAGACGGTATCGACGATCGTATAAACGTGTCTTACTCCGTCGGTCGTCGTAACGATCACTTCTTCGCCAATCTGTTCTGCGAGTGTTTGGAGCTGCCAAAATATGGTTTTGCTCTGCCTCATCCTGTGACCGAAGATCGTGCAGTTGCAATCCTCACCGATATGTCCGGACTGAGGAAATCTGCCAACACCGAATCTCAGGGCAGTAGGAGAGCATGAATCCCAGATAGGTTCTTTCACATCGATACAGGGGATCTCGATAATTCCGATAAGAGTTAATGTCTCATGCTCGGAAGAGATGTCCTGCATCTCGCGTAAAAGCTCAGCCAGGGAAGTATCGTCTTCTCCAGCTTCACCATCGACCGCATAAAAGTCTGACTTGGGAACTTCAAACGTTATCTGTTCTCCGCCACCTTCATTGATCACGCTCTCTACTACATTGATCGCATCATCGGAAACGTTCTGCCGCACGCGATTCTTATATGCCTGTATGCCCCAGAGGACAAAGCCAAACAAAAAGAGCACGACCGCAAGCGTTCGAAGAACGATGGTTAATGTTCTGTTATCTTTCATATAGCCTCCTTGTGGATAAGAAAATCCCCGTGAGGAATGCCCCACGGGGATAGAAACTTCTTAGGAAAAAGAGAACACTCAAGCAGCGAGCTTCTTCTTTCTCCTTATTACGATAGAGAGGACGAAAGTTCCAAGAGCGAGGATAGCCGCACCGATCTTTGTATAGGTCGGCATAATTTCACCTGTCGAAGGTCTGAAGTGAATCGTTACAGTCTGTCCCTCATCACTTAAGTCTTCGTGAACAGCTATGAGAATATCCTCATCCTGATCCTCACCATTCTCAGCTACATCGTAGATCTTCTCGAAAACAACGATCTTGTCGCCTTCAGAAAGACCTTCAGAAGAGAATGTGATCTGAACTTCAACAGTTCCATCAGTTGTTTCAGGAACGAATTCGAGTACAACCACAAGAGGATTGCCATTTACCAGAATCTGAGTTCCGTCAGCCTTATAAAGTGTTGCTTCAGCTCTGTAGACCTTACCAACCTCAAGACCGGAATAAGAAATGGTATCCGTAATGGTTATATTTCTCACCTCGGTTGAGCCAAGATAGATGTCCTTATTACCATCAATTGTGGCAGTCGTTGAAGCTGTAGGTCTGTGAACTGTCTGGTTTTCATCGCTTATATCAGCGTGAGTTGCAAGCTTTATGGTCTTATCCTCGTTGTAAAGATCTTCGAATACGACAAGAGAATCGACTGTATAAGGAACAGCTACATTCTCAAAGACTACGAGAGTAGTGCCTGTGGAGAACTCCGGCTTGAAGATTGTGCTGCTTACATAGGTCTCACCGTTGGGACCGACATAAGGAAGACCTGTAGTCGTATCCATAAGTGTTCCCTCAACAACATAATTCTTGCCGGGAATAAGCCCTTCGTAATAAACCTCATCAGCGATTGTAACCATTTCAGAGTATGTCATTACGCTTGTTCCGGTATTGGCATCCGTTGCCGTTGTCTTGATATCAGGTTTGGTGTTGTAGACAGTTATCTCATAAGTATCAACTACGAAATCAGCTGCCTGAGTATCCTTGTTCTTGATCTCGACTGCTACCTCATTAGGCTTCTCGGTAGCATTACCGTCCTTATCACAATAGAAGTATCCGTCAGGGAGTTTTGTCTCGACGATGATATACTTTCCGGCTCTAAGGCCGTCAGTTACATAAGTCTTTGTTTCAGCATCCCAGGTGACAGTGCAATTGACCATCATGCCGGATGCTTCATCATAAACTTTTGCAATCGTGTCTGCTTCATCCCAAACACCGTTGCCGTTAACATCCTCATATACGGTGAACTCAGCACCCTCAAGGACGCCTAACGTCTTACAATCCAACTTGTGGATCGTAACGGAAGCCGTATAAGGAGTATCGGGAACGTTGACCTCAACATCCTTTGCATCCTTAACCTGAACATAGAAAGGCTCGGATTCCAGATAGAATCCAAAAGGAGCTACCTGCTCAACGATGAAGTAGTTTCCTACTCCGATGTTAGTGAAGGTGACCTTGCCGTCCTTGTCAGCATCAGGAGCGATAGTATAGTTGTGAAGTCTCTCTTCGTCCTGGAGTATGCCATCGTTATTGGCATCTCTGTAAAGATTGAATCTTACAGGATCTCCTTCGTAGTCGGAGATAACCTCACCGGTCCAAAGGTCGATCTTGTTGACCACGATGTTTACTCTGATGATGTTTATAACGTCATACTCGATTGTCTGCTTGTCTTCCAGGTTGAAAACAGCATACTCATTTCCGTCATCACCAACCATGATCTTCGTATCTGAAGACCACTCACATCTGTTACCTTCGTTGTTCTCGCGAACACGGTACCATCCGATAGGAATGGCGTTAAGAGCGATATTGCCGTCAGCATCTGTAACT
>JAEEGJ010013817.1_pt1 | contig 19418 bp, 18 predicted proteins | sample 8958761 | NCBI WGS metagenome assembly JAEEGJ01 (sample SAMN16246546, study PRJNA631951) | gut metagenome | biome: gut microbiome; feature: rumen; material: RS-attached | host: Bos | place: Iran: Karaj | collected 2018-10 | reverse complement strand
CAAAGGTGCGGAATCAAAGCTAGCGCAATCACGATGCGTTCGTAAAAGCCAAGGTTAAATTGCGCAACGACAAGACCGTAAGGTGAATCGTCATCGAGTTCGGGCGGTTCTACCATCTCGATTTGCAACTTTTTTTCTTCGCTGTCGTCGGCAGAAAAGTACTGCGAAAAACGCAGGTCAATGACCGCCTTGCACCATTCGATTTCGTTTGTCAAATCAATGCTCATTACAATTCTTTACCTTCTAGGAGATTCACGCTCAAGCCGGGAATGACATACAATCATCTCCACTTCACGTTTAAAATTTTGGACATCCAAGGATGCTTTATTACGGTAAAGCCCCACGGGAGCCTATCGATCAAGATGTCAAAGGTCTTGTTTTCGACAGTCAGCAAATCAGCAGCACCCTCCATATTGATTTTTCCACCACGTACAAAATAAGTTCCACGTAATCCGTCAGGCGACATATGACCCACCGCAGACCAATTCGCAATTACCGCTTTCAGCAAACCTTCAACCAATTCTTTTTCTTCATCCATTATTTTCGGGAGTTCATCGGCAAAAAGCACGGGCGTTACCGGCAACCCGCAAAAAAGATTCATCAAAGCCGATTTTCCTGGCGGTTCCGCATAGTTGCCATAAGCCACATATTTAAGGATCGAAAGCGCTTTGCGTTTTGCATCATCGCTTTGGAAAGCATCTTTGGCGATGCAACCGGTTCGTTGGAACAGCGCCGGAATATAGGGCGACAGCAATACAAGCCCAGCATCGGGCACTTCGTAAATTTTCTCTGATTTATCAGTCTGAATTTTAGGCTGCTTGTTTTGCTTTTTCTGCGCATCATTTATCTTCATAATATTTTGATAAACGATATACGCAATTTGTTTTACATCGATATTGGGATTTTCCTGCTGCATGCGCAAAATAATGGATTCAGCAAGTGAAAGCGGCTTAAACTCTTGCCCCACATGTTCACGCTTCCATTGTTCTGCCAAATCATTGAACAGGTGTTCGATACTGCTGGATTTTTCGGCCGGCAAATGACGGCGATACACTTCGGCAAGCATATCCGTAATCGGCGAACTTTGCGCTTTGAACACCGCAGAAGCCAATTTTGACTTTAGCGTGTTTTGCAGTGCTTTTGCAATATTTTCAAAAACAGGACCACTACAATCGACATTCAAATCAATTGTCAGCGAATCAAGCAGAACATTTCCATTGACATTTGTAGCATCCAAAACTTCGTCTAACGTTTTCGCAAGCAAGCCTTGCGCAAAGCCATAAAGATTACGCTCCGAAACAAGCTCCGAAGCATATCCATCGAGCGATAGATTCAAATCAACGTTATCAATGATGTTCTGCGACCCACTCATAGCCAAATCTTCTTAGAAATACATTGTTTATGAGAAGAAAGCCAATTCATCACTTGCGGCGATGTTATAATCTTCATCGGGACATCGTTAATCCACTCGACATAAAGTTTTGCAAATGCACGACATTCATTTTTGGGCGCCCAATAAATCACGGGGAGCAAATGCGCCGGAATTTCGTTACAGACAAAGCGTTCAACCGCATCGGCATCACATTCATCCATTTTATTTTCGCTAAAGATGATAATGTGAATGCGGCCAGGCCTTTCGCTTGCAAATACTCCATCGACATCGAATATCTTGAGTTTATCGTGCGAATCATGGATAATTCCAAGCATCAATTCAACACGGCGGCGCCAAGCCTTGCCTGAACGGTGCTGCAAAAGTTTCGGGAGTTCACGCAAAAATTGCACCTTGCAACGGGTAAGTTTTGGCAAATCCACAAAGTTAAATTGCGGGAAATGCACGCCATACATGGCAAGCATCTGGTCCAGCGCACTGTTGTACTGTTCCAAATTTTTTAAAATCTTATCGAGGTCCACATTGCGCACAGAAAAAAGCTGCGGGAAGGTTTCGACCAAACTCAAGAATTTTTTAAAGACATATTCAATCGGCGCCAAGAATTTCTTTAGCGGCTCCACCCCCTCCCCTTCCCTATAAATCGTCGGGAAAAGGTCAATGATTGGCTCCAAATCGGCCACATCGCGGTGGGTTCCGCGCGGCATTTCCACGTTATTTTGATTATCCGTGTATGCCTCGAATTTAGCATGCCCGCCAAGCCATTTGATGCGAGCATCGCAAACATGGTCCCCCATGCAGCGCCACCTACGCCACAACCGCCAGAACATTGTAAAAATGGCGCCACTGATCCAATCGTTTGCAGTTCCCGACATGAAAATTTCGACTTTGTAAAATCCATTTTCGTCGATTACAAAATTCACTTTTTCGGGGTAGCAGCGCCAATGCGTATTAGGGTCTTCACAATAAAGTTGTTTTTTGAAAAACGCAGAATATTCTTCTAGCGTCACCGGGAAACGAACCGTAACATACGCAGGGGCATACATCGCCTGCGAATCATAATCGATATACCCGCTCGCATCCGAGAGGTAGTCCGCCACATCGAAACCCGTCTTGTAACCGAGTTCCGTCAGCGTAAAGACAATCTGTTCCAAGATCGTCACGCCCGGATCATGGGCGTTATAGTCCGTCCAAATTTTTCCGCTCAACTTTTGAACAAGCCCAATAGCTTCTTCGCGAATGGCGGCGTAATCGAACGGGCGAACCTCTTGGCGAGATATCGTTATGGATTTCAATTCACTCATTTCACAATAGACCCGATCATCTGCGTATCATACCAAAGCTTTGTGATGTGATAGCGCACCTTGATTTTGCCCGTTTTATCGAACTTGTGGCGAACACGCATTTGGAGCGTGTATTCGTACTTGTTCTCGCCTTTTCTCCAGCGGATGTCGATTTTGGAGCCTCGCCCACCGCTATACGATTGCGTGATTTCTACGGTTGGGTGCTCATTGAACACGTTCACGGCAATGGCATGCGCAAGCGCAAAGCGGCCATCGCCTTCGTTGCCTCCGACACCGGCTACGATTTCAAAACAATTACAGCCCGTCAAAACGTCTGTGACATTGTGCCATTCGCCATCGGCAACAATTTCAAATTGCGGATTTTCCGCACCGACGCGGCCCTTTGACGCAATCAAGCCATCCACATCGAGTTCGCATCGCGGGGCCGCATTGCCAACGCCCACACGCACTTTCGGTTCTGTACCATCGGCATTGTTCGGGCTAACAATCGTTACGCCCGAATCATCGGGACCCATGCTCGGCGTTTTTACATTGAGCGAGCTCTCGCCCTTTTCAACATTCTTACGAAGTTTCAAGAGCCACTGAGGTCTATGTTCAGTGAGGTTTCCAAAAAAGCTCGCCAAGCAACCGCTGTCTTTTTTCTGCTTGACTTGCAGGCCGATTTCTTCGTCAACGTCAAAGCCTTCGTCAACGGAGTTCACCAAAGAATCAATAAGGCTCATGAAGTCTTCTTCGGTCGGCATGCGGCCAGCCTTAAAGCGCTCTTTCAGCTCCTTACGACTCAATTTGAGATATTGCATATTTTGTCCAGACATCATGATTTCCTTATGATAAATGTTTGACCAATTTCAAGACCGCCATATCCATTATTGACGTTATCAGCACTCGAGCGTACACTCGAATTGACATCGTTAATAAAGTGTTTGCGCATAGGCACCGAAATACTCCACGGGAACGAGCCGCGCAAAATTTTATCGTCCGTATTTTCAAAAAGGTTCACCATGTATTTTTGCTCGTCCGTCGATACAATTTTCATGATGGTAAAGTCATCGCCAACTTGCTCAATGTAGTCAAGGCTTTCGATATACGCTTTAAGGTTTTCCTTGTTGAGCGACCAGCCAAAATGTTCGGTAATCCCGCCCACTTCCGGGAACCACGGCGAAAGATAGCGGTTGATTTTTTCATTCAAATCCAACAGGATTTTACCTTCGTCACCACGGCTACGCAGCTTGACATTGCAACGGACTTGCAACTTGTCAAAGAAGGGATTGATAACGCGAATCTTGGCAAGGCCTGTCACTTTTTTCTGCAAGAACTCGCGGATATCACGCAAGACAGAACCGTTCAAGCAAGGGTCCCACTGGAAACTTCCATCGCAATACAGCGATGAAACCGGAACGACTAAGATGTTCCCAGGGCTTGTAAAGTCATAGCGCTTAGACACCTCGCTCATTTTCACATGCGGGAAACATTTTACCTTGTGGACTTCCGGGAACGCTTCCAAAATCATGCGTTCATAATCTTCGATGCAAACGCTGCGATTCTTGTGGTACAGCGATTCTGCGACACGCACGCGCATTTTATGGTCAGATTCACGGGCCTTTCCGCCAAACGATTCTTCGAACTGGTAAACACTCGAAAGTCCGCTAACGCTTGTCGAAACTTCCTTGATGGTTTGCGGTTTGCAGTGTTCCAAAATGCTCCCGTCTTCAAAACCGCTAACGCGCTTGACTTCGAGAGACTGCGAAAAGATTGTCAAAAGTCTAGAACATTCACGCCAGCTATCGTTGTGCGGCGTAATGCGGATCCAGTACATGTCTTGCGGCATCAAATGCGTTTTGCACGCCATATCCTGCGGCAAGTCAAGCGTCACGATTCCCGACGACGTAAAGTTCGCTGTTGAATCGGCCAAGCGATTTTCGTCGGGCAAGTCTTTCCAGCCATTTTGCCCAAGGTAGGCCCAGCAATATTTACCGTTCGAACGCAAAGCGGAGTCGCGGTTCATTACAAAATAAAGATTCGCCTTTTTCGGTTTACCCTTAAAAGTAAGCCCCAAGAATAGCGCTCCATTTCGGATAAATACAACTTCTTTACGGCTATACCCAAACGGATGCAAATAGAAAACGCCATTCATATCATGCGCATTCGAGGCCATCGAAACATCGGCATAAGACGTGTAATCGACATACAAATCCTCGACACTCGGCGTATAGGGCTGATTCGGCAAGTCGTCCACATTTTTTTTCTTGAGGATTTGCGACAAGAACGAATTGCAAATCGCGCGCGAAATTTCGCCATGCATAAAAGCCTTGGACGGAGAAATCAATTGCATCTTGAAAAAACCATCCTTCATCATCGGCGAATACATAAAGTTATCGTCATCAGGAACAAGGCCACTGATGCGCGAAGCGACTATGCTATTGAACGAAATATTGAAATCCGTCGGGATTTCGGCAATACCGCGGTCATAGCCAAAGAAGGTATTTTTTTCGGTATTAAAGAGTTTGCACGTAATATCCGTTTTTTCGGACGGGATCCATGTACCGCCATACAATCCACTCAGCGATACTTCAAAATCTGAGGTATGCGGAGGGCTATCGTATTGCGCATACCATTCCGAAAAATCCTTACAAATCGGTAGCCCGCTCCACTTACCGCGAACTCCAAACGATTCCAGTTTTTTTCCGCAAATTTCTTTGCAGCCTATAATAAAGGCGCTACCCACTTTGGGAACGGAACCAAATATTTGCACCGGCAGAAGAGTCGATGCAGGGCCATATTCATTAGAAACAACGATATCGCGACATTTCGAAACATTCACTTCGACATGAACACTCTGGATTTGCAGTTTAATAAGCGAATACCAAAGCGCCTCGGACTTACGCGGATTTACCAAAAGACGGAGTATCGGATTTTTAGCGTGATAGTCACCGCCATGGATTTCGGGATCGTAATTGATGATCGCCGGATCTGTATCCTTAATCGTAAACTCTAGGGATATTTGATTTTCTGGGCATTCGGAACTGAGGTTACTACAGCCGAGTTTATAATCTTCAATATCAAGCCATCCGTTCTGAGCCGTTACCGAAATGGCAAAGGCATTCGAAAACGCCGCCGAAAATTCACTGGCATTGCCCTCTTTCTTTTCGACAACGGTATCGCGCACCGAAGCTGCCGAAAAGATGACATTCATTTTTACATTTCGCACGCCGCTAGACATGTAGAAAATGCGGTTCGAAATGCAGATACCCACCTTGGAAAATTCCGTTCCTTCGGGCAAATCGTTTGAACGCGTAAGCCCAAACAATGGGTACGGAGTCATCTTAAGCCCGCTCGCATTTTTCGGCGTGTACACAGGAATTTCGGCCTGCGTAATCGGATAGCCCCTTGCGCAAGAAACCGTGAGAATTCGCGCGACTTTTACATCATTGATATCCGTATCGTTAATGGATTCGAATATGACGCTTTCGCCCTTGCTGTTTTCGCCAGCGCTAAAGCGCGTCCCCTTGGGGAGCACGCACGAAACATCGTCATTATCGATTTCAAACGTAACAAAGGCATGGTCGCCTTCGGCCGCGCGATTCGATTCGCCGAGAACATTGCGGTAATAAAAATCAATCCGCTTATCTGGGAATTGATTAAGCGCCCCCTGCACACGGCCCATAAGCTTTGCACAAACGGCATAAATAGCAACCGCCGGATCCGTTCTGCCATCGGCCTCGCCATTCAGCATTTCTACGACTTTAGCCAAGTCAACATTATCAAAGAAATGCGGAGAGCCATTTTCTCTGGCATAGTTTTTCATAATCCCAAGAAGCGCTTCTTGAGGTACCGAATCAATTGAATAAAAGCCCGGCGCAAGTTCTTTAAACTCGCGGGCGCTCTGACTCAATCCATCCTGTATTCGAAAAAATTTACCAGCCATATTGTTCAATCATCAACTAAATGCTCACATCCGTCGCTTCGTTCAAGTAGAACGGGAACACCAAATTCCTACGGCTATTTGTAGAACGTACAACATAAACAACATTGATATTCAGCACGCCCACTTTTTCAGTCTGTTCCACGACAACGGCTTCTACATCGACGCGCGGCTCATTCAAAAGTATCGCTCTTCGAATTTCACCTTTGATAAGCGTTTCGGTGCGCAATGAAAAAGATTCAAAGCAAAAATCTCTCAAACGCGAACCGAATTCCGGCTGCATCGTACGTTCACCGGGGTATGTCATCAAGATAATGCGCAAGCTTTCTGCAATATCGTCTTCGAATTCCGACATTTTTGCGCCCCCTTTCTCGGAGAACGAAACTGGGAACGACCATCCACGCCCTAAAAATGAAGTATCAAGCACCCTAACCTCCAATCATCACCGTTGGGCAGCCAAGTACAATTGTGCCGCCATGCGCCGTAGAATCGCCCATGCGCGCCGCGGGTTTTCCGCAAATCATCACGGTGGCAGAACCTTTTATAATGGAATCGGGCGGGCCGACACAAACGCACGAATCGCCCACGACAGCAGCCGGAAGCTTGCCAATCAATACAGTAGGGGCACCAGGCCCAACAACGGGGCCGCCCACATGCGGAATCGGCGAAGGAAACGCCGGCGTTTGCATGGGGCATGTATGCATATCTGTAATTCTTGCTGCTGGTGGCATCATTCCTCCTAGTTAATCATCACCATGGCGCCCTTGATTACCGTCTGCCCAGACGCAGAGACTTCGGCCTTGGCGTTGCCCTTACCGGTAAAACCGACCTTTCCGTTAAATTCCACATTCAGCCCTTCGCCCTTGAGATCACCACTCTTTACAGCAAGACCGATTCCACTCACCGCCGAAACGCTGAACTTGCCCTTGGTATCGATAGTGATATCCTTTTTCGATTCCATCTTGATGCCGCTATCGGACATTTCAATTTTATTGCCAGAGCCGTCTTCCACCGAGATTTTTTTTGCTTTATCATCAAGGACGAACTTGCGATCGCCCGGAGTTGAAATCGTAATGGATTTGTCTTCTTCGTTAAATTCAACGCTCAGCTTTTCACGCGTGAGAATAAGCTTCTTGTTATTCGCCTGTTCAAGCGCTTGCGGCGGCGTTCGCTTGCCGCTGTAAAGGCTTCCCAAAATCACAGGGCTCGAAGGGTCTCCTCCGAAAAAGCCGAGAATCACTTCGTCGCCCACTTCGGGATAGAACAAGAAGCCCACACCATTCGATGCATAAGCGCCACCAAGGCGCGCCCACACATCTTGCGTTGTGTTTTCCATCAAAGGTATTTTCACCTTGACGCGATTTAAATTATCAGGGTCTTCGTGAATTTGCTCCACGATGCCCGTCAAAAGTCCATGTACACCACAGTTTATTCCAGAAGAAATCGGTGCAGACGTTTCAAATTTTTCGTAGAACCATTCTTTGGACATGCCAAACGAAAATTCAGTTGTCCAGAGTCCATCAGAGAAATGATGATGAATCCCCGAAACAAGAGCGTTCCCTTTAAAACGCGTCCCGACATTCTTCAACGCTACCAAACCGCCCAACGCACCTTTCGTTGTTCCCCAACACACCACAGAACCACAAACACGAGAAAGCTCGTTTTTCAATTGATCGGCCTCAGCCCAAGATTTCAGTTCACCTTTAGGCACCTGAGAATTTATTTGGAGTGTATTGGTGGCGACTTTTAAAACTTCTTGAAGTTTTGTATTGCTAAAACTGTTTTGCCCGCCCAAGGATTTCATACCGGAATTATCCGAAATGACTTCTTGTTTTGTGACATCCCACGATTTGGCAACAACCTTCTTGACTTGCGAAAGAGCATTTGCTTCGGCCTTGAACTCAATGATATCCGTTCCCCACGTGAGTTCTACCTCGGCACTTCCTGTTGCTGCAATTTTCTTTATAGATAAATTATCACCTTCAGTTACAAGCCAACAGCCATTGGCTTCGGCTCGCGTCATGATAAAATCCCAATCGGTGCAATAATACTGCAAAATTTCTTTATGTGCAGCACCGCCCATACTAGAACTTAGCGTAACACCGCCATAGTTTCCTGTGATTTCATTAACGATGGCATCATCCGTTTTGTTCAGATAGTTCGCATTTTTACGCGCACAAGTCATGGCGATTGCCTTATTACGGCATTCGATTTTTACACAACTGCGCCCTCTCTTAGAAATCGTAACGCCATGACGCACAACGATTCCTTTGAACACAGCATTTGCATTTGTGCCATAGCCCAACTTAACCGTAATTTCGGAGCCGGGTTCAAGGGTATTGCCATCGCTCAGCGGGAAAGTTCCCTTGCTCATTTCGCCATCTTCAATAACAATGACGGCTTTGGGAATCATGTTAATATTGTAATAGACATCTACAGATACAACAGGAATTGCAGACGACAGCGCCTTGCCACCGCCTTCAATAACGCACTCAGCTACACCTTCCGCACTTGAAATAGGAGATTTTCCAGACATTCAAACCTCAATCGACAAGTGGCGGGAACATAAGGCGCGTTCCGGGTTTTAAACGGCAAAAACTCGAAAGTCCATTAATTCGTGCCACCTGCATATAATATGACGAATCCTTATATACTTTGTTGCAAAGATTCGGAAGAGTGTCCCCCGCCTTGACTTCTATAATATGGGTGAGGTCCGGAGAGCTTTTATTCGCTTCGGCCTCAATCTCAGTCATCGTCTGATACGAAATAAATTCCAGCTCAATTTCTGCGCGGAGCGGGCCACCCTCAGAATCAAAGAGGGTGTATGTTACATCAATCGTAAGCAAACGCCCCTTGAATTGATTCGACCCCCAAATAACATCAACTATTGGAGGTTCATGAGAGCTTCCATCATAATCATAGACGACGCTTTTGAGTAACTTGACCATTGCGTCAATGGTTCCATTCGGAATGGGCCATTGCGCTACAGGGATTACACCAGTCGTATCTAAAAAAATTTTCGGAACCTTAAATTTAGATCCGCCATATTGATTAAACTTCGGACCTCTCTGCTCATTGGTATCAGAATATTCAATAGAATCCTTAACGTTATATTTTTCAGGATTCACCATGGCAGTAAATTCTTTGCCATTTGCTTTTATTTTCAGTTTTTCCTGAGCCATGTTTAACGTTCCCTCATCCGGTCTTCAGATTCGCTAATGAGCTCTTTGCACTCGTCCAAAATTTCAGAACGCAAATTTTCAATTCTGCTAAATACTTTATCTTCGGCAGAACCTGACACATGAACATTAATGACCAAATTTTTTATTTCTAACGACATCTAAAACCTTAATTAACGTCCATTGAATAGTACTTTAGCGAAACCGTCTCTATAGCTATTTCACTTTTTTCAGCGTTAAAGGCTCCTAGACTCCATTTTACAGGATAGGCATCATTAAAAGTCCATGAGGCCACAGGTAATTTCATTTCATCCAGAAGCATCACAACTACCGTTTTGGGCTTAATGCGACCAGTTATTAATGGTGCACTTATACATTCTTTACACCATAAGAAAAACGGATCTATAACCTTCAACATTCCGCGTTTCAAAACAAGATCGCCATAAGTTTTTTTGGTAGGAACATAATAACAATGGGAATCATCGCCCCCCGATACAACTCGCTCAGACTCCACCGTTGTATCAATTCCACTCACTTCGTTAAACGCAGTGGCGAGACCGTCAATAACAACGCGAAAGTAAAACGAAACTGGATGGATCCAGTCTTCAACACCAGAAATATCGAAGAGCGACATGATTCTACCTATTAACCGTTAGTGATTTCAAGACCTTCGTGAACAATTTCGATGGACTCAATCGCAACGTTGTTATCGTCGGACTTCATGCCATCGGTACTGATCTTTGTCGGCCATGCATTCTTGAGGGTCCAAGTCATCGTCGGAGTATCCGTTTCATCAAGAAGGCTAATCGTAACGGTAATACGTTCGATCGTATTCATCTTGATTTTCGAGAACCAATCCCAAAACTTGTTATCGCCCTTGAAAATGCCCTTCTTCATCGTTACGTTGTCGTAAGTCAAGAGACCCGGCATCTTCACAACAGAGAAAATGCTACTATCGCCAGAGCGGTACTTGATTTCATCAGCTTTTGCAGAAAGTCCAGTAACTTCCTGGAAAGACATTTGAGCATCCCCCCACTTTACGAGAAAGTGGAATTTCGGCATGGGCCATATGCTTGCACTTTGTGCTGCGCCATTTTCATCAGCCATGTTAATTACCCCCTATTACGATTTCTGTTGCTGTTGTTGGAATGTGAGTTCGATAAATTCTGCCGGGCGGATCAGAGCCACCTTGACGGTCACTCTCAAAATGCCTTCGAGGATATCTTCCGGAGTCATGGTATCGCCAAGACCGACATGGACTTCGTAAGCGTCATCCGGAGAAGTTCCAGCAAGGCCGCCACGCTTCCAAATGCCATTGAGGAAGTTTGCAATCATGCTCTTCATCGTGAGCCATGTCGTTGCTGTATTGGCATCGAACACGTAAGCCTTGGAAGCCTGCTTGATCGATTCTTCAAGCATAATCATCGTGCGGCGGACGTTCACATAGCGCCAATCGAGGCTGTTACCATCGAGCGTACGTGCACCCCAGACCTTGATACCGTCGCCCACAAAGTAGCGGATGGCGTTCACGGCCTTACCGTTCAGCGGAACGTTCAAGTCTTCCTGTTCGTCGTTGGTCAAGTTCACCGCCGGAGAAACAACGCCATTGACGCCCACGTTTGCCGGAGCCTTCCACACGCCTTCGCTATTATCGACACGGGCATAAATACCGGCCATCGCAGCAGAAGGAGCCATCAAATTGAGCATTTCGCTCATATTGTTCATCATGGTAGCATACTTCGGGCAAACCACCTTCAAGGTGTTGTGCAAATCCGTCGGATCGTCCTTCGCCGCATCAAATTCGCTAAGCTTCTTGAAGAAACTTACAAGTTCTGCTTCGCGCTTGGTCAAGTTCGACGTATCGTCATCGAGCGTTTTGAGGCCAGGCACAACAGATTGCGCAAGGTCCAAAGCAAGCGTTGCGTATGCATCATCGGCCGGGTCAATATTGGCAAACGAAACTTCGTTCGGAGAAACGATATTCGTATGGATCCACGGGTAGTAAGCTGCACCATACTTGAGGAACGAGGTCACGCCTTCACGGAACGTATTGATACATTCCAGAGGTTCCTTGTAGCCATCGAACACATCGAGGATAGTAAAACGATTCTGCATCTTGTCGCAATGGGCAAGCAAGGCGTTCTGGATACTAGCGCAATCAGAAGCGTTGTCCAAAGAAACGGCATCCGGCACAAGCATAATCGTCGGTTCCTGTTCCTTGACAAACGGCGTGATGCCATTGAGCAAGGTATCCTTGTCAATTTCCTTGCTGTAACCGCCGACAGAGCAGATATAGCAAGCGGCCCCACCGTTCTGGAAGAAGATGCGCATGGAATCGTAAAGACGATACATCTTCTTTGCGGTAAGAACAGCCTTGCCTTCTTCACTCTTAGCTTCGGATTCACCTTCGCCTTCGGCGTTTTCGGCAGGGGCAGCATCGGCAGCCTTGCCATAAGTAAACCTTATGGACGGAGCGCCACCGAAGATGTTGAGATATTCAGCAAAGGAAGTAATGCGGAAGGGCTTGTTTGTCAAGTCCTTTCCATTGTATTCCGCCTTTTCGGTGTAGCCGATAAACGCAGGAATAGCGGTTGCAACTTCCACCACCGAGCCCGGGAACGCGTCTTTCTCAACGAGATAGACGCCCGGAGTTTTGTATGATGCAGGCATTTATGATTCTCCTATGGTTATGGATTAATAAAACATTCTGCGACAATGGCTCGCGTGCCATCATCTAGACTCGCCTTGGCAATAGTCCTACCATTTGCATTCGGAAGGTTTTTCATCAAAACCTTGGACGTTGCTGAATCCATCAGTTGGAACCGTGAAGGCGCCCCGCTCACAATCGGAATTTCGCTCCGAGAAATGTAAAGAGAGAGTCGCGATGTTTTTTCCACGCAATCAAACTGCACAGGATTTTCAGCATCCAGCGAGTCATTTATTCGCAAATCGCGTTCGGCATAAATGCCCGAAACGCAATAGCACCACCTCAATTTTTTTGTCGGCACTTTGACAGTGCACACAAGCGGCTGCTTCGGAACCAAGTGAAGCTCTAACGCAAAAATAACGCCGAACATTCGCTGAAGTTCGGGAATCGAATTTTTTTGCCGCCCCTCAAAATAAGCACCCTTGCTTGACACAACCGATACCGGAAATTCGTCATGGACAATTCCGTCGAAATATGTCATATTCCAAATTTCGGCAATAGAAGCCTTTACATAAAAGAAGAGAGTTGTCTCTTCCGCAAAAGCAATTACAGGCGCCATAATGCGCACTTTTCCATCATAAATACGGCACAGGGCTTGCTCCTTTCTCAAGATTTCTGCCGTTTCGACCGATGGTAATACCTTGAAACCACAAGAACTACCGTTGTAGTACTCATGGCAAAGAGATACATCCACATATTTTGTGTATTCCATTAGAGGACCCCCAATTCCGAGTTTTCAGGAAGTCGGACAACGTAAGGTTGATAATATGAGTAGTTGCCTCCAAGCGCAACCGTTTTCAGGCGATAAAGTACCGAAGGTACATATTTAGCGCCTATCGTCCCCCACAAATTATTCATTTCTTGCATATTCATATTTTCCATGTCTATAGCAAGCTTTTCGATGCCTTGCGGCATATCAGGCGATGTTGTTCGCTCAAAATATGAATGGTCTAAAAAAAAGCCTACCGCTCTAGAGAGGTAGCGCAATGAATCAACATAATTTCCGCCCTTAAAATTTGCCGCAAGTACAAAATACAAGTTCAAATAAACAACTTTAGATGGCACCACCGCTCGGTCGCCACGATACTCTGGAACAGCATGGTTCTTCACCATGCTATCGCGTTCCATATTCACAAGGAAAAGATTAAGCTTATTAACAGCTCCTTCGTACTCTTTCCCATCATTTTCAACTATTCTAGACACAACAACTACATCCTCACGTATCGACATCGTCCGTCTTAAATGAAGATTCAGCTGCATAGCTAGAAATTGTAGAGAAGCCCCTATCATACTTCGTACAATCTCTCACACATGTATATTTTTTTCTTACATTTTTCTTTGTTTGTAATACATATTTCTTACAAGCGGCAATATAATCAATTATTCGCAATTTTGAGAATCGTAAATTTAATTTTTCAGTAAACTCATGTTTTTTTATCTATAAAATTTAGAGTTTGTTAGGTTAATATAGTCTGTTACTATATATATAGATAATGTAACATATATATGGACAAATTCGCCTTACATTATTTGATTCTGTTGTACATAAAGTGAACAAACAGACAAAGAGCACATCTCCAGAACATGGCTTTTTTCCGTTTTTTCGCTCAAAAAGACGTTTTTTCATCAAAAAAAGGCTTTTGAAATATAGATGGAGCCAACGAGACAAGGCAAAAAATTAAATTTAAGCCATGTTTGAGAATAAAAAGATGCAAGAACTGACTCCGCGCCAGAAAGAGATTTTGAATTTACTTCGTAAGGGGCTTACAAACAACGAAATTTGCAAGACTCTGCATATTTCAGCAAACACTGTTAAAGTCCACCTAGCGAACATATACAAGATACTCGAAGTCACCAACAGAACCGAAGCCGTCGCCGCAGGTCTACTGCCCCAAGAAAACACCGAAATAGAAAGCAGTCCTAAAGACCTAGTCATCAGTTTTCAAGCAAAAGGTTCCTTTCCCGAACACAGCAACGCTTACAGCCTTTATCTCTCAATTGTCGAATCGATACACCAATACCACCTATTCCGCATCATAGACACCTCGGATACAAACACGGAACCCGGTTTTCTCATTGAAGTTTCGGTCCCGGAAAACGGCGAAGAAATCTTATATATATCTGTCAGAATAGGTACATCTCACGAAATTCTTTGGACGACTTCAATAAAAATCAACTCGGACGACCTACAGATGCTCGCCCAGAAGTCCACAATTCTATTGTTCAGAAGCATTGCTCTTGCATCGGCCAAGCTGAAATACACCGAAAAAAGCCCCATTCCTTACTGGTGGTACGCATCGACCTACTGCTACGCCAAGCTCGAAAACCGCAGCCAAGAATCCTTTGAAATTTGCAAAAAAATGCTCGGTCCACTTGTCAAGGACGACTCTTACAATGATTTTGTTCTTTACGTTCTTGCCACGGCCTATTATTACGCCTTCTTGGAAAACTGGGGCAACGCGGCCGAAAGTTCCAAAACACTAGGCGAAATCGCTCGCAAAGCCATGTACAGTGCGCCCTATTCCATCTATTCGCAGTTGATTATGGCTTTATACAACATTACCATCGGGAACAAGGCCGAAGCTATTGCGTATCTCAAACAAGTTATCGAAGCCAATCCGCAAACGATTATGGCCCGAACACTTCTTTCCCAGATTTACCTTTTAACCGGGCAAGAAAAGCTCGCCACAGAGCTGATTGACGATTGCTTAAAGCATGTTCCGGAATCGGCGCTCCAGCATGCATACCAAGCAAAGACGTTCCTTTTGCTGTTGCAAGGAAAAATCGAGGAATGCAAAAACCTTGCCAACCAGGTTTTGCTCTTTACGCCTAAGGCAATGCCGATTCGCCTGATTATAATCGCTTGCTGCAACATTTTGGGGCAAAACGACGAGCGCGACGAACACATAAAAATACTCCACGAGTACTACCCTAACTTGACAAAAAGTGACGTAGAACAACTTTTAAAAGGCACCAACGAGCAAAAAAAGAACTATTTCATGGCGTCTCTCGAAAATATTTTCCAGAAATAAATAGATTTTCGCCATTTTTTCTGCAACAATAACCCATTTGGGTTATTGCAAATAAGGGTCTATACAAGTTATCTTTATCCCGTCAATTCGGAGAAGTGTGGTATGGCCGAGCAGAACAACATTGTGATTAATGAGTCCAGTCCCTACTCGGACCTCATTTTGCTCGCAATGACGCTCGTTTTTAAGGACGTTTCGCAAGTGAGCCTCAAGCAAGCAGAAGTCATCAATCTTTTGCATGCGGCTGCGACCGTGCTGAAAAACAAACCTGAATTGAAGATTAACGCTTTCAAAGGCGATGAGCAACCCGTTGAACCGCCTTTGCAAAGGGCAACCAAAAGCACCACGACGCTTTTGGATTTATTTGCCGAACACGCAGCCGAGTACAACTACAGACAAAGCTTTATTTCATCCGAACAAAACAAATCAACAAATGAATCTATTCAAGAAATTCTAGACAACCTCATAGATAGTGAAAACGAAAATCATATTCATTTGTATAAAAGCAATGCATTAAGCAATGCCATCGAAAGCTTTTTGAGAAATCTTTTGAAGGCTAGCGGAATCGTCATCAAGGATATCAAAGATTTAATCGAAAACGCGAAAAAGCAACAACATTCGTTCATCATACCGGATTGTTTGCGATTTCCGCCACAAATACGAGCCGCGTTAAAGGCTAGTTAAATTTACGCCTCAAACATAGTGCTGCAAGGACCAAGGTCGCCTCCAAACGTTCTTGCAGCATTTTTTATACCTTACGCAAGTCAAAAAGTTGCTCCCGTGACAAGCACGGGATGACATGCAAAGGGGATGTGCACTTTTAAAAAGCACGCTTTCGGGAAGCGTGCTTTGACAAAATGCGTAGCAAGATGCGCGAATGAACGAGATGCGCGCGGATTAAGCGCTGACGCTGAGTTCGCTCACAGCAAGGGCCGGAACCTTGTAGCTTGCAAACGGGTCGCGGTATTCGTTACCGACCGCAACAATGTTCTTGATGATGTCAAAGAAGTTTCCGCTAAGCGTCACGCCATCGACCGGATGCTGGATAGCACCGTTTTCGCACCAGAAGCCATGCGCACCGATGCTGAGTTCGCCGCTCACGGGATTGCAACCGGAATTGCCTTCCAGGCGCACAACGAGCAAGCATTTCGGGAACAGCTTGAGGAGTTCCGCAGTCGTCATCGTTCCAGGCGGCACAAGCATATTGTAGAAGCTCGTGGACATTTTGCTACCAAAGCTGCGGTCACCGTTACCGGTCGTTTCGCGATGAGCCTTGGCTGCGGTTTCGAGATTGTAAAGTGCGGAATTGAAGACGCCATTTTCGACGACCTTGACGCGCTTCGTCGCGCAACCTTCGGAATCGAAATAGAACTTGTGTTCGAACATTTCGCCAACCGGATCATTCCACAAAGAGAATACATCGCTAGCGACTTTTTCGCCTTCCTTGCCATCGAGGCGGGATTGCCCCTTTTGCATGGTTTCAGCGAAAAACGGCTGGTTGTACATGCCGAGGAAACGTGCCGAGATGCGTTCCGAAAGGATCACCGGAATCTTGCCGCCTTCGATTTTCTTGGCGCCAAAGAGTTCCGTAGCGTATTCAGCCGTCTTGCTTGCGATTTCTTCGACAGAAAAATCGTTCCAATTGCGGCCATTTTTCACAAAATTTCCAAGTTTCTTGATGCCATCGCGGCTGGCGACAGCACCTGCACCGGCAGAAGCGCAGTTCGAACGGGCCTCGTAAAAAAGCCCCGTGTTGTTTGCGACAATGGAATAATCCTTTTCGATATCGCCGCCGAGATACGGGATGTTCTCGATTTCCTTCGATTTTGCAAACGTAGCCTTTTCAAGTTCGATGCAGAAATCCTTCATGGTCGCAAGGTCAAGCGATTCGAGCGCCGGATTGTAATTCGGTTCGCCTTTCGGGAGTTCAACCGCCTGCGGGAGCGTAATGTCGATTTTTTCGGTCCATTGCGTATGGCAAAGAGCGTCCTTGAGCGTCTGGCGGAGAGCTTCGTCCGTCAAGCGTTCCGTGTGCGCATAACCCGGGCGGCCATCCTTGATAACGCGAATGCCAAGCCCGACGGAATCCGAGATTTCCGTATTCTGCACTTGGCCCTGAAAAACAGAAAGACCTTCGGAATGAGCGTTGGAAGCAATAACATCAAACTGGTCGGCTTCGCCCTTGGCGAGGTCACACATGAAAGAAACAGCGTCTTTAATATTCATATCGCAAAATCAAAATTTTAATTATTTACAAGTCAAGTATACAAAAATAGAGAATGGAGATTCCCAGTCAAGCCGGGAATGACAGCGTGAAATGTCACTCTGGAGCTGCAAGGCGATAGAATCCATAAAAGGCTTTAGATTCAATCGGTCACCTTACATATTACCTTCTAAAGCCATCCAGAAGCCCAAAGGGCTGATAGATCCAGTTATTGTCCCCTCTCTCAAGACTTAACTGGATTCCTCAGGGCTACGCCCCTCGGAATGACGATGTACAAAGACGATGCCGGCATGACATTAATGCGCGGCCTTGCTTTTGCGTTCGAGCATTTTCCAGTAGGCGGCAGGGCTGCCGGTCACGGATTCGAGCGCATTCGCCATTTCGGTCGAGATGCTGATTTCGCCGGCAATGAGCTGGTCGAGCATTTCTACAGAAACGCCCACCCTGCGGGCAAATTCCGGCTTGTCGATTTTAAGCCATTCAATTCCTTCGAGAATCGCCTGTCCCGGCGTCGGGGTTCCATGTCTTGGCATAGGTAGTTAGTGATTAGTGGTTAGTAAACAGTGGTTAGTGGTTAGTAGGAAGTAAACAGTAGGTATGGGGTATGGGCTCGGGCCTTACGGCCCTTTGGGGTATGAGCAATTTGCTCAAAGCGAAGCGAGCCGACAGTGCGAAGCACGACCTCATCGCTCATACCTTAAAACTCCACCGTCTTCCAGCCTTCGGCGCCGAAGCGGAGGTCGCGTTCGACGAATTCCCAGATGAGGAGTTTTTTGCCCTTGAGCACGCTTGCCTTGCGGGCGAGCTTTTCACGAACGAGCGTCGAGGCGCCACCGTCACTTACGATGGATGCGACCGGGCGGTTCATGTTCTTCGCGAAATGGGCAATCCAACCGGCATTCACAGGGGAATCGGTCTGGTAAATGCGGCTAAAGCTGTCGCCGAGAATCAAGATTTCGGACTTGCGGAAATCGTCCTTGAATGGAGTGACTGTGGTGTCGTAAAGCACAGTGTCTCGCTCGCAAAGTGCAGACTGAGCAATAAAGCAAGAATCGCTCTTTTTGCAAGCGCTCTTTGCCGCTTCGACACAAGTCGAATCCACCGGGAGCTTTTCGGTGCGTTCCTTGATATTCTGCTGCGAAACCACATGTCCCGTCACCTTCTGCACCTTGAACACGTTGAACTTGTTAAGACCACTCATCTCGCCCACGTCGCCCATGCGGTCTGCGATGGAATCAGAGGCAATGTAGCGCACATCATCAGTTTTGCGGAATTTGACAGTTCCAGCATCCACCATCTCGCGGACTTTCTTTGCAATCACGTCAGCAGCCAGTTCCGCTCCGCGCGGAGTCCAGTGCGTATCGTCGTTCAGGTAGAGCGCACCTTCAACAGAATCGCGGGACTTCGCAGCCAACAGAGGTGTATATAAATCTACAGTATTAAAGCCTGCACGCGTGAGAGAATCAAGAATTTTTTTGCCATGCGATTGGAACCCGGCGGCATTCCCGACCGCGGCAGCATTTCCAGCACCCGCGACTCGAGAATCGCGCCCCGTCAAGCGTTCGGTATAGATGCTCGGCTTGCCCGGAGTCACCACCACCAAGAGTTCCACGCCCTTCGCCTTGAGCTGGTCGCGGAACCTTTCAATCGCCTTCACCGGATTGTC
>JAEEGJ010013816.1_pt1 | contig 19419 bp, 22 predicted proteins | sample 8958761 | NCBI WGS metagenome assembly JAEEGJ01 (sample SAMN16246546, study PRJNA631951) | gut metagenome | biome: gut microbiome; feature: rumen; material: RS-attached | host: Bos | place: Iran: Karaj | collected 2018-10 | reverse complement strand
CGTTGAGACGGCGCTTAATTCATCCGGTGATGTAATGTTTGCAGCGACGGCGGAATATGCAAAGTGGAAGAAGGAAGGAAAGTCACTTCCGACATTCCTTGGAGGAGATACCAAGGTTGATGCTTAATATGATATAATACTTATATCGTCGTGTAAGGTGTAGCAGTTGTATAGATGGAGGTGGAGTTATGGCTTGTTTTTTGGTGCCGGCAACTGAAGCTGTTGTAACGACGGCTGTTCAGATGGTCATGAAGAATAAGGAGAAGAAAGCAGATTTGTCTTCTTCCCATGCAACCGAAAAGATCGAAAGCGCTAATGCAAAGACAGGTTTTTCGGTTAAACTAGGATGGCTTAATAAGATGTTATGGGGCGGTTCGGCTTTACTTGCTTTTGAACATCTGTGGCATGGAGAGGTTGTGCCTTATTTTCCGTTTTTAACTGCGGTAACCAACGGAGAGGTATCCGATATGCTTGCTGAGATGAGCAGTGTCGGAGTCACCATGGCAATACTTGTTACTGCAATATGGGGAGCAATGGTTGCGATTTCCGGTTTTATTGAAAAGAGAGCCGATGCTACTGAAGAGGGGGTATAGGTATGACATTGCTTATTACTGTTTTTGCCGCAGTTATCAGCACATTTATCTGGTATAAGAAAGATGACAGGAAGGAATACAATCGCGGATTCCTTTGCCTTATGTTCTGGGGTGCGTCATTGATGTGGACGGTTGATGCGGTATTTGAATATGCCGAACTCGGTGCGGAATATTTCACACCCGCATTTGAGGATATGATTAATGATGCTTATCTCGGCATTTCAGTCGTTGCACTCGGACTTATCATATGGACCGTATCGGTTCTTATTAAGGATCCCAAGGGTGTTATAAGAGGTGCTTTGACTCAGAGCAGATAATTATGAAGTAAATACTGATATGAAAAAGCGGCAGGTACTCCTGCCGCTTTTGTATTATATTATGTGGTCCAGTATATTGACGGGTTGTGCAGCCAGGTATGTTGCGCCGGCTTTGGTAAGTTCATCCTTTGAACCGTAGCCGTATAACACACCGATTGAATCAATCCCAACCTCGTTGGCGCCTTCGATATCATAGAGTCTGTCGCCTATCATTATCATCCTGCTTTTGTCGGGATTGTTCGCATGTTTAATTGCACTTCTAAGTAAATCTGCCTTGCTTGCATCCTTCATCTCTCCGTCAGGTCCGATAATGGCCTCAACATAGTCATTAACTCCGATATGTTCGGCTACTTTGCGGGCCATGGGAAGAGGCTTGGATGTAACTATGTATATGTGCCTGCCTTTATCTTTAAGGTTTTTTAAAACATCTGCCATGCCGTCATACAGAGGTGCATCCTTATAGGCTTCGGTATCGTATATGCTTCTGAAATACGCAATTGCCTTCTCGACATCATCGCCCTTAAGACCGTAATAGTCTTCAAAAGAAACGTATAACGGCGGTCCGATGAACCTAAGAAGCTTCTTCTTATCGGGCTCTTCAATCCCCATTTTATTAAGCGCGTACTCCACGCCTTTTATGACTCCGAATTCCGACTGAGTAAGAGTTCCGTCCAGATCAAAGCATATATATTCGTACATATTAAGTCTCCATTCGTTTTTTTCTTCAATATGATACGGCAAGATATGCTTTTTATCAATATATGATGTGCATTTACATGCTTTGTCTTAGATGATATCATATAATTATCCGGGCCGGGGCTGTGATATAAACCGCGCAAGTATTTATTTCAATATGATATCGAGGTGACGATGGGCATGGATATTGAAAAACTCCTTGCCGGAGTAAAAGACGGAAGTATTTCAACAGAGGATGCGATGCTTATGCTTCGCAAGGCTCCTTTTGAAGATATCGGATATGCCAAGCCGGATTCTCACAGGGCTATCCGACAGGGGGTTGCGGAGATTATATACGGCGCAGGCAAGACTTCCGAGCAGATATGCGGAATAATGGATAAGATGAGGGAGAACGGGCAGGAGACCATTCTCATTACCAGATTGGACGAAGGCAAGGCCCGTGTCATATCTGAGAAATTTGAACTAAAGTATAATCCGGAGGGCAGGATAGGGGTTAACGGCCCGTATCCTGAACCTGACGGAATAGGAAGAATTCTTATAGCGACCGGAGGCACCAGCGACATACCGGTAGCGGAAGAGGCTGCTGTTACGGCCAGGGCGCTCGGGAATGAAGTGAAGTGTGTTTATGATGTGGGTGTGGCCGGTCTGCACAGACTTTTAAGCCATGTCGATGATATAATGAACGCTTCGGTTATTATTGCGATAGCCGGAATGGAGGGAGCTCTTGCCAGTGTAATAGGCGGACTGGCAGACTGCCCGGTTATAGCGGTACCGACAAGCGTCGGATACGGAGCGTCATATGATGGAATATCGGCTTTATTGTCCATGATGAATTCCTGCGCAAGCGGAGTGTCGGTAGTAAATATCGATAACGGCTTCGGTGCGGGGTATATGGCAAGTATGATCAATCATATGAACAGAATGGGGAACAGATGAAGACTATTTTTTTGGATCTGTCTATGGGATGCGCAGGCGATATGCTAAGTGCCGCATTATATGAACTCTTGGGGTCTAATGAGGAAAAGGCCTCATATGTAACCGTTATGAACGCACTTGGACTTGACGGTGTGGAGGTAACTCCCGAGAAGACGGTTAAGATGGGAGTTACGGGAACATATATGTCCGTTAAAGTTAACGGAGTACATGAAGGCGGTGACGGACACGGCCATCATCATGAGCATGATCATCATCACGAACATGAACACAATCACGAGCATCATCACAGCAGCCTTAAGGATATAGAGAGCATTGTAGCGAATATGCCCGTATCAGATAAGGTTAAGAAGGATGTGATGTCCGTATATGCTATTCTGGCACAGGCTGAGAGCACAGCTCACGGAGTACCGGTTACGGATATTCATTTCCATGAGGTCGGAACCTTGGATGCCATAGCAGACATAACCGGTGTATGTGTTCTTATGGAGAAGATAGCACCGGATAAAGTCATAGCTTCTCCGGTTCATGTAGGCAGCGGATATGTGAAGTGCGCGCATGGAGTATTGCCCGTTCCGGCACCTGCCACTGCCAATATACTTAAGGACGTACCGATATACGGAGGCAGAATAAGCGGTGAACTTTGTACACCCACGGGGGCGGCGTGCCTTAAATACTTTGTGAATTCTTTTGCTGATATGCCTGTTATGAGAGTTGCCAAGACCGGATACGGCATGGGTAAAAAGGACTTTGAACAAGTCAACTGTGTCAGGGCGATGCTCGGCCTGTCAGATGAGAAGAGCAAGGACATAATCGAATTGGCATGCAATCTTGATGATATGACGCCCGAAAGGATATCTTTCTGTACGGAGAGACTTTTTGAGGCGGGTGCGCTTGATGTATATACGATACCGATAGTCATGAAGAAGTCAAGGCTTGGTACAATGCTATGCGTAATGTGCAATCCCGAGCAGAGAGAAGAGATCATAAGGCTTATATTTAAATATACAACCACAATAGGAGTCAGGGAGAATATAAGTCATCGATATACTCTTAAAAGAAGTATCGGTAAAGTCAACACCCAGTACGGTGAGATGAGAGTAAAGCACTCGGAAGGCTTCGGTGTGGAGAGAGCGAAGTATGAGTATGAAGATCTGGCACGTGTAGCCAGAGGCATAAAAGAGTCTATTGATAAGATAGAAAAGAATTTGTAAATTTTTTTATAAAATGCTATAAAGATAATAAGTATATCAGCCGATATACAAAATGATATAGTAGTACTATGCGTATCCGCAAGGGCCAACGGATGCGTTAAGTATAACAGATGCTTATAGTTACAGGAAAAGGATTTCTAATCCGGCATATTATGTCGGACAAGCCAAAGGAGGGCAAACGTATGGGCATGAATGTTAACAACCTTGGCAAACAATTCTTTAACCCTGTCAAAAGCGATCCCAAGAAATTTGAGCGTAAAGAGCCGCTTAAAACAAAAGCGGAGAATGACCCCATACCCAAAGAGGTACAGGATAGGATCTCAAAGTCTGTCCATGATTATGTGGATAAGTATGAGCCATCCGGTGTATCTTATGCGGCAGGGAACGCAGAGGAAGGATTGTCTGACAAGGCAAAAGAGCTGTTGGGCAAGCTGAGGGAACAGTACGGCGACTATGGATTCGCAGTAGCCGGTAACAGTCATGAATTCGGTTCCATGAAAGGCGCGGGAGATAAGGAATATACCGTTATCTTCACGGCAGATGAACTTGAAAAGATGGCTGAAGATGAGGATTACGCCGCTGAGCAGATGAAGCAGGTGGAGTCACTCATCGATATGACCAAGAAGCTTGAGAATGATGAGGAGTTCCAGGCAAAGCTGGACGCACTGGCAGAGAAAGGATATATCCTGGAGAATCTTTCTCTTACAGTGAACGCCGAAGGCGGAGTAGACATATTCGCCGAGCTTTCAAAGGTATCCGAGAAGCAGGCTGAAAGGATCGAAGAGAAGCGCGCAGAGAACAGAGCGGAGGCAAAAGCCGACAGGAAGGCAGAGGAAGAAGAGGCCATCGCTAAGAAATTCGAAGCGGCAAAGCCGCCAAAGAAGGGCTTTATCAAAGCAACTTCGGTTGAAGAACTTATGGAGAAGATCAAAGGACTTGATGATGAAGGATTGGAAGCATTGGTATCCAAGCCGGCGGGTCGTATAGATTTTGCGTTATAAGTCAGCGGATGAGGTAAAAGGGCTGTTAAGAAAAAATACTTGACAGCCCTTTTTCTATGCTCTATATTATTATAGGTTGACTTGATGTAAAGTATATATACTTGATAGCGAGATATATGGATAATATAATTGAACGCGGAAGATTATATGACTATTACGGAGGACTGTTAACCGCTCACCAGCAGCAGATATATGAAGCTGTGGTGAATGAAGACATGTCTTTGTCGGAGATAGCGGACAATCACGATATTACGAGACAGGGAGTTTTTGACCTTATTAAAAGGTGTGACAAGCAACTTGCCCGTTATGAGGAAAAATTAAAGCTTATCGAACGTGATGCAACCGTCAGTGCAAAGCTGGATGAGATAAAGAGTTTATCGTCCGATAAAAAGATCGGACAGATTATAGAGCAGATCAAGGATATGCTGTAGAATATGCGGCATACCGTGGGGAATAAGGGATAATGGCATTTGAGAGCTTATCCGAAAAACTGCAGAATGTATTTAAGAATCTGAGAAGCAAGGGACGTCTTACCGAGGAGGATGTACATACAGCCTGCAAAGATGTTAAGATGGCACTCCTCGAAGCGGATGTTAATTTCAGGGTCGTTAAGTCTTTTATCAAGACCGTTGAAGAAAGAGCGGTCGGCGCAGATGTAATGAACGGACTCAATCCCGGGCAGATGGTCATCAAGATAGTCAACGAAGAGATGACCTCTCTTATGGGAAGCGAGACGACGGAGATAGCATATCAGCCCGGCAAAGCAATTACGGTCATAATGATGTGCGGACTTCAGGGTGCAGGTAAGACCACAACGACGGCAAAGCTTGCGGCCAAGATGAAGACCAAAGGCAAAAAGCCTCTGCTTGTAGCCTGTGACGTATACAGACCGGCTGCCATCAAGCAGTTGCAGGTTAACGGTGAAAAGGTCGGTGTTGACGTATTTACCATGGGCGAGAATGTAAGCCCTGTTGAGATAGCCAAAAAGGCGATTGAGTTTGCTGAAAAGAACGGTCACAATGTTGTGATCCTCGATACGGCCGGACGACTTCACATAGATGAAGAGATGATGGGAGAACTTCAGGCAATAAAGTCTGCGGTGGATGTTCATCAGACATTCCTTACCGTTGATGCCATGACGGGTCAGGATGCGGTCAATGTTGCGGAAGACTTCAAAGAAAAGGTCGGCTTGGACGGAGTGATCTTAACCAAGCTTGACGGTGATACAAGAGGCGGTGCCGCACTTTCCGTAAAAGCCGTAACCGAACTACCGATATTGTTTGCCGGTATGGGTGAGAAGCTGGATGATCTTGAGCAGTTCTACCCTGACAGAATGGCTAACAGGATACTGGGTATGGGCGATGTGCTTACTCTTATCGAGAAGGCACAGAATGCCATAGATATAGATGAAGCCAAAGAGCGTGATATGGCAGCCCGTATGAAGAAGGGCAAATTTGACTTCAACGATTATCTTGAGAGCATGAAGCAGATGCGTAATATGGGCGGACTATCATCCATACTCGGAATGCTTCCGGGACTCGGAATGGGAATCAAGACAAGTGATCTTGAAGGTGCCGTTGATGAGAAGCAGCTGGCACGCACCGAGGCGATAGTGCTTTCGATGACTAAGGCAGAGAGAGAAAATCCCAAGCTTATGAATCCGAGCCGAAAGCACAGAATAGCAAAAGGCGCGGGAGTCGATATTGCGGAGGTTAACCGCTTTATCAAGCAGTTTGAGCAGAGTCAGAAGATGATGAAGCAGATGAAAGGTATGATGGGCAAAAAGGGCAGATTCAGGATGCCTTTTTGACATAGATTCTAATTAAGAAAGGAAGAAAATAAAATGGTAAAGATGAGATTAACAAGAATCGGAAGTAAGAAGAATGCAATCTATCGTGTAGTGGTTTCTGACTCAAGAAGCCCCAGAGACGGAAGATTCATCGAGGAGATCGGAACATACAATCCCAATACCGATCCTTCTGAGTTCAAGATTGATGAGGAGAAGGCAAAGACTTGGCTTAAGAACGGTGCTCAGCCTACAGAGATGGTTGCTAAGCTCCTTAAGCTGGCTAAGATCACAGAATAGTGGGAGGTCAGCATGAAGGAATTAGTAGAAGTAATCGCTAAGGCTTTGGTTGATAATCCCGATGAGGTTACTGTTGATGAGAAGCAGGAAGGACGTAATATAACCATCTCGCTTCACGTTGCGGATTCCGATAGGGGCAAGGTTATCGGCAAGCAGGGCAGAATAGCCAAGGCTATTCGTACTGTTGTCAAAGCAGCCAATGATGACGGCAAACAGAGAGTTGACGTCGAGATAGGTTAAGCATGGAAGATAAGCTTCGAATAGGTGTTATCACCTCGCCTCACGGAGTGCGCGGTGAAGTCAAGGTCTATCCGACCACCGATGACATTAAGCGTTTTTCAAAACTGAAGACCGTTCTTATGGGGATGGATAACGATGTTAAGGAAGTACATGTAAAGTCCGTTAAGTACCAGAAGAACATGGTTATAGTAGGTTTTGAAGAGTACGCCTCTATGAACGAGGCAGAGACGCTTAGGGACAAAGAACTTTATGTCACAAGAGATAAGGCGATAAAACTGCAAAAAGACGAATATTTTGTGGCGGACCTTATAGGAATGAACGTGACAACCGATATCGGTACGGACGGTGTGCTTAAAGACGTAATGCATACCGGAGCCAACGATGTGTATGTGATACAGCTGTCGGATGAAAGAGAACTGCTTTTGCCGGCCATAGCGGAGTGCATATTAAGCGTGGATGTCAAAGCGGGTACGATGAACGTACACGTTCTGCCGGGCTTGTTGGATTGATAACAGAATAAGCCGTTTGGGAGGAATACAGTATATGAATTTCCATATAATGACTCTTTTTCCGGAGCTTATTGACAATGCGGCATCGACCAGTATCCTCGGAAGGGCGATACAGAGCGGCATAATATCGGTTAATGCGGTGGATATACGTACGTATACCGAGAACAAGCACGGAAGGGTCGACGATTATACCTACGGCGGCGGAGCCGGAATGCTTATGCAGGCGCAGCCGATATATGACTGCCATCAGGCCATACTTGCGGATATAGATGCAAGAAAGGCTAAAGACGGTTCGCCCAAAAGGGATCGGATAAGAACGGTATATATGACACCGCAGGCTCCTGTTTTTTCACAGGATAAAGCAGAAGAACTGGCGAATGAAGAGGATGTTATCTTTCTCTGCGGACATTATGAAGGCGTGGATGAGAGAGTCCTTGAGGAGATTGTGACGGACTATATATCAATCGGTGATTACGTACTTACCGGAGGGGAACTTCCGGCGTTAGTGTGTGTGGATGCGATAGCCAGACTTGTTCCGGGAGTGCTCGGCAATGAAGTCAGTCATGAGACGGAATCCTTCGATGACGGTTTGCTTGAATATCCGCAGTATTCGCGCCCCGAGGTGTGGAGAGGTAAAGAAGTGCCCAAAATCCTGTTGTCCGGACATCATGCCAATGTTGAGAAGTGGCGGCATGAACAGAGCCTTATAAGGACGAAGGAGAGAAGACCGGACCTGTATGAAGCATATATGATGAGAAACGGGCAGGGAATAAATTAGTGCTTGCTTAAGATATGGCGTTATGGTATACTACCATAGTCGCTATTATAGATGGTCCTCTGCCATTCATAAGACATGGCAAGAACATCCATTATGGATAAGGAGAATATTATGAACAACGAGATTATTAAGGAAATCGAAGCTGCCGAACTCAAGGCAGAGGTACCTGAGTTTAACGTAGGTGATACCGTTAAGGTTCACAACAAGATCAAAGAGGGTAACAAAGAGCGTATCCAGATCTTTGAGGGTACTGTAATTAAGAGACAGGGCGGAAGCAATCGTGAGACATTCACCGTACGTAAGAACAGTAACGGTGTAGGCGTTGAGAAGACATGGCCTTTACACAGCCCCAACGTTGAGAAGATCGAAGTGGTACGTAAGGGTAAAGTAAGACGTGCTAAGCTCTTCTACTTAAGAGACAGAGTAGGTAAGGCTGCTAAGGTCAAGGAAGTAATCAAGTAATTAAATTAAACGAAGATAAGATAGGCGATGCGCTTCCTACGCATCGCCTATTGTGATATTATATGTATTATGAGCAGACGTAACTCACAGGGATTGAACTTCCGTAAAAAGAGGTTCAAGATCGAAAGCGAGAATCTGAGAGAAGCAACAAGTTATTTGTTTGGTATAGTGGCAGCAATCGGACTGGCACTTTTTGTGGTATTTAACTGGGGACACAGGACAAGCGTTATCGGCTCCAGTATGGAGAATACGTTATATAACGGTCAGACTATATATATCAGTCGCTTTACCTATCTGCTTTCAAAGCCCAGAAGCGGTGATATAGTTGTTTTCCTGCCCAACGGCAACGAACATACTCACTACTATGTAAAAAGAGTTGTGGGTGTGCCGGGAGATACGGTGCAGATTATAGGCGGCAAGCTTTATATCAACGAGGAGCCGGAACAGACTGACGGATATGACCTTATAGAAGATCCGGGCGTTGCGGAGAATCCGATAGAGCTTCAGACGGATGAATACTTCGTTCTCGGAGATAACCGTAACAGCGGAGAAGATTCAAGATCGGGCAACATAGGCCCCGTGGACAGATCATTAATAGAGGGCAGAGCGTGGTTTAAGCTGTCGATGGATGAATCGAAGTTCGGGTTCATAAAAAGAGGAGAGAAGCGATGAATTATCAGTGGTATCCGGGACATATGACCAAGGCAAAACGCCAGATGTCCGAGGATATTAAGCTTATAGATCTGATCATCGAGATAACGGATGCAAGGGTGGCGATAAGCAGCCGTAATCCGGACATAGATGAACTGGGAAAAGGCAAGGCGAGACTTGTTCTGCTTAACAAATCGGATCTTGCGGATCCCGAAGTCAATAAAAAATGGGCCGAGTACTATAAGAGCAAAGGCATATATGCTCTTGAGGTAAACAGTAAGTCGGGAGCGGGACTTAAGGCCATACAGGCTACGGTTAACGAAGCGTGCAAAGAAAAGATAGAAAGGGACAGAAAAAGGGGTATTAAGAACCGTCCGATAAGAGCGATGGTTGTCGGGATACCGAATGTAGGCAAGTCTACTTTTATCAACAGTTTTGCGGGAAAGGCCGTGGCGAAAACAGGCAATAAGCCGGGCGTCACCAAAGGAAAGCAGTGGATCAAGATGAGCAAGTCGCTTGAACTGTTGGACACCCCCGGAATCCTGTGGCCTAAGTTTGAAGATAACGCAACGGGAATGAAGCTTGCATTCATAGGCTCCATCAACGATGAGATAATCGTGACGGAAGAGATGGCGTTAGACTTTGTTAAGTATATAGACAGACTTTATCCCGAAGCCGTTATAAGGCATTATGAACTTGCGCCGGACACCCCGACCGATCACCGTATACTTGAAGAGATAGGTAAAAAAAGGGGCTGTCTTATGTCGGGCGGAGAGACGGACATAGTCAAGGCTGCAAGGATATTAATGGATGATTACAGGGCAGGCAGATTGGGACGTATGTCTTTGGAAAGTCCGGAAATGTTATAGAGAAGGTGACTGAAATGGGAAAGAATTCAAAAAGCAATGAAACATTGAAAAAGGGAGGAGTATTAAGGGAGATACTCGGAACAAGCGTGTATATACTTACCGTTTTGCTTGTGGCATATATCATAGTTCATTATGTCGGACAGCGTACGGAAGTTATAGGCGAGAGTATGGAGTACACCCTTATGGACGGAGACAATCTGCTGGTGGACAAGCTGAGCTACAGGTTTAACAATCCCGAACGTTTTGATATTGTTGTGTTCCCTTACAGATATGACAAGCATACATATTATATTAAGCGTGTGATAGGTCTTCCGGGTGAGACGGTACAGATTAATGAGGACGGAGAGATATTCATTAACGGAGAGAAGCTTGAAGAGTACTACGGAAGAGAAGTCATCAAGAATCCTGAAAGAGCCATAGATCCTATTCTGCTTGGAGAAGATGAGTACTTCGTGCTTGGTGACAATCGCAATAATTCAAGAGACAGCCGATGGGAGGATGTCGGCAATATCAAGAAGAGCGAACTGACCGGAAAGGTTTTGATAAGGATATATCCTTTCAGGGAATTTGGTAAGGTGGAATGACAAAAAGCGAAGAAAAGGCACTTTTAAGAGCACAGAAGGCTGAAGAAAAGTTAAGACTTGAAAGAGAACGAATCGAAGGCCTTAAGGTATATGAAAAAGAGTATGAAAAATACGGTCTTATATGCGGAATAGACGAGGTCGGAAGAGGACCTTTGGCGGGTCCCGTCGTGGCGGGTGCCGTAATACTTCCCAAGGACTGTGACATTCTCTATATCAATGATTCCAAGAAGCTTTCCGCTAAAAAGCGGGAAGAACTCTATGATGTGATTATGGAAAAAGCCGTAGCGGCTGCGGTCGGATATGCTTCGCCGGAGAGGATTGATGAGATCAATATTCTTCAGGCGACATATGAAGCAATGCGCCAGGCTATCAACAATCTGTCACAAAAACCCGATATATTATTAAATGATGCGGTTACAATCCCGCAGGTAGATATAAAGCAGGTACCGATAATTAAAGGAGATGCCAAAAGCATATCCATAGGTGCGGCGAGCATAATAGCCAAGGTTACGAGAGACAGACTTATGGTTAAGTATGAAGAGGTGTTTCCCGGTTACGGATTTGCATCCAACAAGGGATACGGTTCGGCGGCGCATATCGCGGCACTTAGAGAACTCGGCCCCTGTCCGATACACAGAGCAAGCTTTATCGGCGGTCTTCTTGAAAGGAAATAAAGGCTGACAGATGGCGATTAATCTACTGAACAATCCCATAGGAAATCTTCAAAACGGCGCGGGAACTGCACAGACCGGAAGCGCCGGCGGTCCTTCTGCGCTCATGCGCCAGGCGGCTGCGGCAATCCTTAAGGAAGTCGGCGGCCTTAGTGCGGGCGATACCATTAAGGGACAGCTTGTGAGTAAGGACGGCAATACCATAGAACTGCTTTTGGGTGACAATGCCAGACTCACAACCATGCTTGAGCAGGATATGAATCTGTCATTGGGACAGCTTATGTCCTTTGAAGTTAAGAGTAATCAGGGCGGACAGCTTACTTTGCGTCCGCTTTTTGCGAATATGAGCAATTCCACGACCATAATGAGTGCGCTGGATGCTGCGGGCATAGCGGCAAGCGATTCGGCTGTTGAGATGGTAGATACTCTGATGCAGAACGGAATGCCCGTCAATAAGGAGATGCTTCATACCATCAACCGTGAACTGTCGATGTATCCGGATGCGGATGTCAAAGACATAGTGATGCTTCACAAGATGGACATTCCGGTCAATGAAGGCAATGTAAGACAGATGCATCTGTACAATAACAACAATCAGTGGATGATGGAAAATGTTTCCGATTCTGCAGAGCAGCTTACGGACATGTTAAAGGACGTAATCGGTAAAGGCGGAGAACAGGCACAGAATATCCTTGATGGACTTAAACAGATGTTGCCTCCTGCGGATGAGAGCGCCGAAGTTATAAGTACATCACAGAATGCGGAGAATGTCGTACAAAACGGCGTTGCTGAAGATGGAATTGCCACCGCGGGTGACAAGATGACACAAGTGTCGGAAAACGGCAAAGAAGCGACCGCAGTTATGAGTAATGCGGAAGGTATTCTGCCTGATGCAAAGAATACGTCGGTGAATGCCGATACGCAAAAGGCAGAGAATGGTCAAATCGCTAAAGATGCGGCGTCCGGCAAAGAAAGCGCGGTAAATAACAGAGAGCAGGAAGGCCCTGTTATCAATAAGTTCAATGTGTTTGACAAACTTAATGAACTGGATGCAAAAGAATTAAGCAGACCGGAGATAAAGGCACAGATAAAGAATGCCGTTACGGAACTTTTGAAAGACAATTTCCTTATGAATCCCAAGGACATAGGGGAAGAGAAGTTTGTGAGCAAATATTACGAGCGGACGGCAAATCTTGCCGAAGGCATTGAGAGGCTCATGGCCGAGAACGGTAAAGCCGATACCGATTTTGCCAGATCCATGACGGGTATGCGAGAGAATACCACATTCATGAATCATATCAATGACATGTATAACTATGTGCAGCTGCCGCTTAAGATGAATGAGGCACAGGCTAACGGCGACCTCTATGTTTATGCCCGTAAAAAGGGACGAAACAGCGGAGCGGAAGACGGCAAGCTGACGGCGCTTTTGCATCTGTCGATGGAGCATCTCGGGAATATGGACATATTCCTTACTCTGTCCGAAGGACAGAAGCTTAATACGAAGTTCACTCTTGAAAAAGAGGAGATGATAGATTTCATAGCCTCGCATATAGATGAACTCAATGCGAAGCTGCAAAAGAAAGGTTATAATGTTGCGACTGCGGTTACGCATAAGGATGAGCCCGATAAGACTGTAATTGAGAATATCACGGGAGATAAGAACAATATTCTTTTAAGCACGCAGTCTTTTGATGCAAGAGCATAAGGCATAAAATCCATAAGGGGATGTATACGGGGGATGTCATGAATACAAGAAATATAGGATCGTACTATGAGGATGCCGTTACGGCATATCTTTTAAACGAAGGTGTTAAGATACTCGACAGGAATGTCAGATGCGGGAGAATAGGTGAGATAGACATCATCGGTCTTGAAGAGGCGTCCGGCATGAATACGGAGATGCTGAGGGATTCTGAGGCTGCTCAGACCCTCATATTTTTTGAAGTAAAGTACAGAAAGGATCGTTCTCACGGTTATCCGGCAGAAGCTGTTGATGGAAAAAAGCAGAACAGGATAAGAAAATGTGCGGAATATTATCTGGCATATAAAAAGATTAATGCCTATATAAGATTTGATGTTATTGCGGTTGAAGGGGAAGAGATTAATTGGTATAAGAATGCGTTTTAAGTGACTTAAGAAATCCTTAATTATTTAACCGACTTTTTCATTAGATTTATGTGATTTAATTGTTAATGTAGAGAAAGGATTAGTCTATGACAAAGATTCTTGTGTGTGATGATGAAAAGGAAATAGTGGATGCGATAGAGATCTATCTTGAGCAGGAAGGCTACACCGTTATCAAGGCCTATGACGGTGAGGAGGCAATAAGCAAGCTGCGTGATAATACCGATGTGCAACTTCTTATAATAGACATTATGATGCCTAAGCTTGACGGAATACATGCCTGCAAGAAGATAAGAGAATACAGCAGCATTCCGATTATTTTCCTGACAGCAAAGTCTGAGGATGCCGATAAGATCTTAGGTCTTAATATCGGAGCCGACGATTATGTCACAAAGCCTTTTAACCCCCTTGAACTTGTTGCGAGAGTAAAGTCCAACTTAAGACGCTATACAAAGCTCGGAAGTGTGGCCGGAGATGACGCCAATGTCGTTAAGGTCGGCGGACTGATAATCAATGATGAAAACAAGCAGGTAACGGTTGATGATGAAGAGGTAAAACTTACTCCCATCGAGTACAATATACTTTTGCTTCTAACCAAGAACGCGGGAAAAGTATATTCCATAGATCAGATATATGAGAATATCTGGGGAGAGGAACCTCTCGGAGCTGACAATACCGTGGCTGTGCATGTAAGACACATAAGAGAAAAGATTGAGATTAATCCTAAAGATCCCAAATACCTTAAAGTGGTATGGGGCGTCGGCTACAAGGTTGAAAAGCAGTAGCAGGGAGGAACCGGTGATGAAGGTCAAAAACAAAAGTTATTCGGTGCTGCTTGTAATATTAAGCTGCCTGGTTGCACTTGTTGCAACCGTGTCTGCAGTGACGATATATCAGGCATCCACCGTGAACGTTATAACGGGGACGGACAGTGAACTGTCGGTTTTTGTGGGAGATATCGACAGAGGACACGTAAGTTTTGAGGACTCGAATCTCTTTTCCGTATTATTCAGTGAGGATTTTTCGGATATAACCAGGATGTGTGTTATTAAAAACCAGATGGAGACAGACGGCAGTTTTGATGCAGACAAAAAGATTAATATATCCTCATATGCCAACAGAAGCAGAACGATTTCGGGAGAGAATGTTTCGAATGATTCCGAGAACGACTCGGTGAAATACAGACTTGATGATCTTATAAAATGGGGAAATTACGGATTTGATTTTATTCCGGTAACAGGCACTCCGTCTCAGCTTGATGCATATATATATTCTTTGGTCAATAACGTGGATATGCCTACGGTTACGTCGCAGGATTCCGTTGTTCATTATGACAGAGAAGAATACTATGACGTTGTGTATCAGATGACGGAAGCGCTTAACAGTACCGATGATTCGAATACTTATACGATATATCTTTTGGTTGACAGATATAAGCCCGTAGCAGGAGGTAAGCTTACGGATTATGTGGCCAACAGAAAAGAATATACCGAACTTGTAAGCAATATCTGTTCGTCAGCAAATGATCTGTTTAATAACTATACCGAGTATATGGAATACGGTGACAAGTACGGTGACGGTAAGACAAACGTGCTTTACTGTTACCAGTTAAAGAATTCCGAAGGAAAACTTGTAAGATATTCCAATCTTTCACAGAACGTTAAAGGTTTAAGCAACGATGACCTCTCAAGGATATTTACGGGTCATGTAAAATACGCATGCTTTAATCCCGACAAGCTTCAGACCGCATCGAATATAGAAAGCCTCAATTCCGTATTTATGAAAAACGTAATAAGCGGATATGAGTATTCGTTCGGAGACGGTTCGAGAGTATGGCTAGCATTAGATGAAAGTTACGGCGCGGATGATGTTTACGTTCGTGCAAGGAGTGAATATAACAAGACGAGCGATGTATTCTATCCCGCATGCATAGCTTTGGTCGCTTCTATGATAGTATATCTTATACTGCTTGTTGTTATGACAATACAGGCCGGAAAGGTTCTTATCATAGATGAAGAGGGCGAAAAGACACAGACTGTAAGACCCGCAAAATGGGACAGTATACCCGTAGAGATATATGCAATTGTAACGGGCGTGATTGCCGTACTTGCATTCAGTATGCTCATCTACTTATATTATGAGACGCCCGGCATGAAGCGTATGGGCGGAACCGGTGCCGCATATGTCATCTGGGGTTCGGCCGTAGTGCTTGCCAATGCGGTACTCATTCCTTTGTATCTTATGCTTGTGCGTAAGATCAAATGTAAGTTAATGTGGAAGGGCTCGATTACCAAGTGGTGTGTTGCGAAGGTAAAGAGCGGCATTATAGATGTATATGACAACGGTCAGCTGGTAATCAGGACGTGGCTCCCTTATCTTTTGTTCCTTGCATTTAACCTGGTACTTGTACTCCTTGGAGTCGGCGGGATTATTGTAGCGTTTATCATAGACATACTTGTCGGATTACTGCTTTATCACGAGACTAAGACAAGGAACGATATAGTTGCGGGTATCTCACGTATCTCAGGCGGAGAACTTGCACATAAGATTGATACCTCCAGGATGCACGGCGACAATCTTGCACTGGCAAATGCCGTTAACAACATAGGTGACGGAATAAGCAAGGCTGTCAATACATCCATGAGAGATGAGAAGATGAAGGCCGATCTTATTACCAATGTCAGCCACGACATAAAGACTCCTTTAACTTCGATTATCAATTACGTGGATCTTTTGAAACGTGAGAATATAAGCGATGAGAAGATAAGAGGTTATGTAGATATTCTTGATCAGAAGTCGCAGAGACTTAAGCAGCTTACCGATGATCTGGTGGAGGCATCAAAGATAAGTTCCGGTAATATTTCTCTTAACATAGAGAAGATTAATTTTGTGGAGCTTATACATCAGTCTGCCGGAGAATTTTCGGAGAAGTTTGAAGAGAAAGGTCTTAAAATCGTACTCAATCTTCCCGCTGAGCCTGTACATATTATGGCGGATAGCAGGGGAATATACAGAGTGGTTGAAAACCTCTATAACAACGTATATAAGTATGCACTTGAAGGAACAAGAGTATATGTTGATATGGTGAATCAGGAGAACGGACCCGACGGACAGAAGAAGAAAGGCGTTATGCTCTCTATCAAGAACATTTCTGCCGATCCGCTTAATATAAGTGCGGAGGAACTTACCGAGAGATTCATGAGAGGCGATGCTTCACGCAAGACCGAAGGTTCCGGACTCGGACTTTCGATAGCCAAGAGTCTTACCGAGGCAATGGGCGGCAATTTCAGCATATCTTTGGACGGAGATCTGTTCAAAGCCGTAATAACTTTCGATGCCGTATAAGTGACGGTATGGTATTGATAAAAACTTAAGAAAATGATACATTAAGTGGTGCAGGACCTGCATAAACGCAAGCGGGTCGGCACCACTTTATCGTAACGGAGACTAATATGCCTAACTTAGAAGAATTAAAGTATAAACTTCCGGTGGCTCCATTGGAGATTGCTGTTTTGGACAATGCCAAATCCCTTGGAATGGACATAGACAAGCATCTGGTTGAGACGAGGAAAAAGGAGACGGGCAAGTTTGCATCCGAACCTGCGATGCGCGGATATATAAGAGATTCGTATCTCTGTAAGGTCAGATGTCCGAGATTCGGTACCGGTGAAGCCAAAGGCGTTTTTGACGAATCCATAAGAGGTAAGGATTTATTTATCCTGACTGATGTCACCAATAACAGCATCACATACAGGATGAACAATTTTGTGAATCATATGAGTCCCGATGATCATTATCAGGACCTTAAGCGTATAATTGCCGCTGCGGCAGGAAGAGCCAAGAGAGTCAATGTCATAATGCCTTTTTTGTATGAGGGCAGACAGCACAAGAGGTCTTCAAGAGAGTCTTTGGACTGTGCATATATGCTTGAAGAACTTGTACATATGGGTGTGGACAATTTCATTACGTTTGATGCGCACGATCCGAGAGTGGCCAATGCGATCCCGTTAAGCGATTTTGATAACTACACGCCGCCGACGCCATTCATCAAAGCTCTTTTGCATACGGAGAGAGATCTCACGATAGACAAGGATCATCTTGTTGTTATCTCACCCGATGAGGGTGCTCTTAACAGATCAATATATTTTGCAAACGTGCTTGGCGTCAATGCAGGTATGTTCTATAAGAGAAGGGATTATACCAGAGTTGTCAACGGCAAGAACCCTATAGTCGCACATGAGTTTTTGGGTGACAGCATAGACGGAAGAGATGTCATCATAATGGATGACATGATTTCTTCGGGTGAATCTATCATAGATACGGCAAGGAAGCTTAAAGAGATGAATGCCAAGAGAGTATATCTCTGCTGCAGCTTCGGACTTTTTACCAACGGACTTAAGGCTTTTGACAATGCATATGAGAGATGCTGGTTTGAGAAAGTGGTTACCACCAATCTCACATATCTGCCTCCGGAGATAAAGGACAGACCGTACTTCTGCGAAGCGGATATGAGCGGATTCGTGGCAGACATAATCCATATGATGAATCACGATGCATCGATGTCCAACGTTATGGATTCATCGGAGCAGCTTCACAGAGCGATAGAGAATTATAACAACAGAGCATTTGAAGAACTTGATGAACATGCTTAATAAAGCGGCAGATTTATTCTGCCGCTTCTCTTTAGAGAAGCAACGTATGCGACATTCAAAAAAAGTGATACAAGATGGCAGAGCATATCATAGATAAAGTAAAAGACAACTCAATAGCGAAAGAACTCGGGATATCACCTTCGGATGTGCTGCTGTCCGTCAACGGTCAGGAGATAGAAGATATCTTTGACTATCAGTATCAGTGTGAGAACGGTACGATCGACCTTGAGATTCGAAAAAGTGACGGAAGTGTCATGAGTTATCACGTTGAAAAAGATGAGGATGAAGATCCCGGCCTTATCTTTTCTGAAGGATTGATGGATGATTACAGGCACTGTTCAAATAAGTGCATCTTCTGCTTTATTGATCAGATGCCTCCGGGTATGAGAGAGACCCTGTATTTTAAGGATGATGATGCGAGACTGTCATTTTTGCAGGGCAATTACATCACTCTTACCAATATGTCGGATCATGACATAGACAGGATAATTAAGTACAGGCTTCAGCCGATTAACATATCCTTTCAGGCAATGAATCCGGAATTGAGATGCAAGATGCTTCATAACCGTTTTGCGGGTGATGCTCTTAAAAAAGTTGACAGGCTGTATGAAGCGGGGATAACCATAAACGGACAGATTGTTTTGTGCAAAGGCATTAATGACGGAGAAGAACTTGAGTATTCGCTTAAAAAGCTGTATGAATATCTTCCCGTTTTGGAATCCGTTTCGGTGGTTCCGGTGGGACTGACCAAATTCAGGGAAGGTCTGTTTCCTCTCGTTCCTTTTGAAAAAGAGGACTGCATAAAGGTTATATCCGAAATTAAGAAGTGGCAGGATAAGGCATATGCGGAATACGGACTTCACTTTGTACATGCATCGGATGAATGGTATATCAATGCCGGTATGGAAGTGCCCGAAGAAGATACATACGACGGATATCTTCAGATAGAGAACGGTGTCGGAATGGTTCGTTCGATGCTTGAGGAATTTAAGCTTGCACTTGATGATGAAAAAGAAAGGCTTAAAAGCGGCGGGAT
>JAEEGJ010013803.1_pt1 | contig 19437 bp, 13 predicted proteins | sample 8958761 | NCBI WGS metagenome assembly JAEEGJ01 (sample SAMN16246546, study PRJNA631951) | gut metagenome | biome: gut microbiome; feature: rumen; material: RS-attached | host: Bos | place: Iran: Karaj | collected 2018-10 | reverse complement strand
CCATTATAAGTAAGGCGATATCCATTACTTCTTAGCCTTCATCTTGCGGAGAGTATAGCCCTCGTTGACCTTGAGCTCTCCCCTGTCTATAGCGAGCGCGTAGTCCGGAACATCGCGTGTAACGGTAGTTCCGGCAGCGGTATAAACTCCCTTGCCGAGCCTGAGCGGAGCGATAAGGCTGGTATTGCTGCCTACGAAGCTGTAATCGCCGATAACGCAGCGGCTCTTGGCAACGCCGTCGAAGTTGACGGTAACAGTTCCCGCGCCGATGTTGACCTTTCTGCCGATGTCGCTGTCGCCGATGTAAGCGAGGTGAGCGATAGCGGTCTTGCTGCCGATAGCGGAATTCTTGACCTCGACGAAGTCGCCGACTCTCGCATCAGAGCCTATCCTGCTGTCGGGGCGGATATGTACGAACGGGCCCACATTTGCGCCGTCCTCAATTTCGGACTGGTAAGCCTGCGCGGTATTGAAAACGACATTGTTTCCGATAATGCAGTCCTCAGCCACGGAGTTTGGACCTATGATACAGCCCTCGCCTATTTTTGTCTTGCCGCGGAGTATGGTATTCGGCTGAATAGAAGTGCCGAGACCTATCTCGACGCTTCTCTCGATGATAACGCCGTCAGTGCAAACGAACTCGACGCCGTTGATGAGGTGCTTGTTGATGACCTCCATTCGGGCGTAGTTGTTGAGCTCGAGCAGGTCACGGCGGTCGTTTGCGCCCTTGATGATATTGGCGTTGTTCGAGCGGTAAGCTCCGGCTTTTTTGCCCTCAGAAATGGCTATGCTGACCGTATCAGTGAGGTAATACTCCTTCTGAGCGTTGTCATTGGTCAGCTTGCCGAGCAGAGAGATGAGGTCGCCGGTCTTGAACCAGTAAGCGCCGGAGTTGACTTCCTTTATGCTGCGCTGAGCCGGAGTAGCGTCCTTGTGCTCGACAATGCCCTTGATGCCGTTATCAGTTCTGACGATACGTCCGTAGCCGGTAGGGTCGTCGAGCTCTGCCGTGATGACCGTGACCGCATTGTCGTTCTGCTTGTGGAGCATTAGCGACTGACGGATAGTCTCCTCATCTATAAACGGAGCGTCTCCGCAGAGTACGAGGGTATTTCCGTTCTTTTCATTGCTGAGGAAGGGTATCGCCTGCTGAACAGCGTGACCTGTTCCGAGGCGTTCAGCCTGATTGACGGTAGTATATCTGCCGGCGAGGTATTCGTCTATCATCTCGCCCTTGTAGCCCTTAACGACGCAGATATCGCTGATATCAGCGCTCTCGCACGCTGTTATTACCCATTCGAGCATGGGCTCGCCTAAAACCTTAAAAAGCGGCTTGGGCATTTCCGCCTTCATTCTTTTGCCCTGTCCGCCGGCTAAAATAACTGCTTTATCCATATTTGTACCTCCAACTATATTAATGCATGATCCATAATGCGCAATCAAAAGCGGACAGCCGGAAACGGCGTCCCCGATGTCCTTCGCATTTTGAACCGCAAAAAACGCTATAATGCAATTATTACAAAAATGAACAAATATTGCAAGAGTTTTTTTCCTTATTTATTTCTTTTTTCATTTTTTTGTGCAAAGTGCAGTAAAACTAACTGTAATTTTTTACCTTATTCTATATGGCATTTTTTTGCATTTTATGTTATAATATAACTAAGTCGGAACGGGACTGCCTGTCCCCTCTCCGCTAAGTTTAAAACTGGAGGTATATACCAATGGCACACAAATATTGTTACCTTTTTTCCGAAGGTAATGCTAACATGAGAGAGCTTCTCGGCGGTAAGGGCGCTAACCTCGCTGAGATGACAAACATCGGTCTCCCTGTTCCCCAGGGTTTCACGATCACAACTGAGGCTTGCACACAGTACTACGAAGACGGCGGTATCTCTGACGAGATCATGGCTGAGATCAACGAGTACATCACAAAGATGGAAGGCATCACCGGCAAGAAGTTCGGCGATAAGGAGAATCCTCTCCTCGTTTCTGTTCGTTCAGGTGCAAGAGCTTCAATGCCCGGTATGATGGATACTATCCTCAACCTCGGTCTCAATGAAACTGTTGTTAATACTATCGCTGCTAAGTCCGGCAATCCCCGTTGGGCTTGGGACTGCTACAGAAGATTCATCCAGATGTATTCTGACGTAGTTATGGAAGTTGGTAAGAAATACTTTGAAGAGCTTATCGACAAGATGAAGGAAGAAAAGGGCGTAACTCAGGACGTTGAGCTCACAGCTGACGACCTCAAGGTACTCGCAGGCCAGTTCAAGGCTGAGTACAAGGCTAAGATCGGCGTAGATTTCCCTGACGATCCTAAGGAGCAGCTCATGGGCGCTATCAAGGCTGTATTCCGTTCATGGGACAACCCCCGTGCAAACGTTTACAGACGTGACAACGATATTCCTTTCTCTTGGGGTACTGCTGTTAACGTACAGTCAATGGCATTCGGCAACATGGGCGACGATTGCGGTACAGGCGTTGCTTTCACACGTGACCCTGCTACTGGTGAGAAGAAGCTCATGGGCGAGTTCCTCACAAACGCACAGGGCGAGGACGTTGTTGCAGGCGTTCGTACTCCTATGCCTATCCAGCAGATGGCTGAAACTTTCCCTGAGGCATTCGCTCAGTTCCAGGAAGTTTGCAAGACTCTCGAAAATCACTATCACGATATGCAGGATATGGAGTTCACTGTTGAGAACAAGAAGCTCTATATGCTCCAGACAAGAAACGGTAAGAGAACTGCACAGGCTGCTCTCAAGATCGCTTGTGACCTCGTTGATGAGGGCATGAAGACAGAGCAGGAAGCTGTTGCAATGATCGATCCCAGAAACCTCGATACACTTCTCCACCCCCAGTTCGATGCTAAGGCACTCAAGGCTGCTACACCTATCGGCAAGGGACTCGGTGCTTCACCCGGAGCTGCTTGCGGTAAGGTTGTATTCACAGCTGATGACGCTGTAGAGTGGGCAGAAAAAGGCGAGAAGGTTGTTCTCGTTCGTCTCGAGACATCACCTGAGGACATCACAGGTATGAAGGCTGCTCAGGGTATCCTCACAGTTCGCGGCGGTATGACATCACACGCAGCAGTTGTTGCTCGTGGTATGGGTGAGTGCTGCGTATCAGGCTGCGGCGACATCAAGATGGATGAAGCTAACAAGAAGTTCGAGCTCGGCGGAAAGACATTCAAGGAAGGCGACTGCATCTCTATCGATGGTACAACAGGTAACATCTACGATGGCATCATTCCTACTGTTGACGCACAGATCGCTGGCGAGTTCGGCAGAATCATGGCTTGGGCTGACAAGTACAGAAAGCTCAAGGTTAGAACAAATGCTGATACTCCTGCTGACGCTAAGAAGGCAAGAGAGCTCGGCGCTGAGGGTATCGGTCTCTGCCGTACAGAGCACATGTTCTTCGAGGCAGACAGAATCGCTGCATTCCGTGAGATGATCTGCTCTGATACAGTTGAGGGAAGAGAAGCTGCTCTCGCTAAGATCGAGCCTATCCAGCAGGCTGACTTCGAGGCTCTCTATGAGGCACTCGAGGGTTGCCCTGTAACAATCCGTTTCCTCGATCCTCCTCTCCACGAATTCGTTCCTACTGAGGAAGATGACATTGCTGCTCTCGCTAAGGCACAGGGCAAGTCAGTTGAGGATATCAAGAACATCATCGCAGCTCTTCACGAGTTCAACCCGATGATGGGTCACCGTGGATGCCGTCTTGCAGTAACATATCCTGAGATCGCTGCAATGCAGACAAAGGCTGTTATCAAGGCTGCTATCAACGTAAAGAAGAATCACCCCGATTGGAATGTTAAGCCTGAGATCATGATCCCGCTCGTAGGCGACGTTAAGGAGCTCAAGTTCGTTAAGAAGGTAGTTGTTGAGACTGCTGACGAAGTAATCAAGGCTGCTGGCGCTAACCTCGAGTACGAAGTTGGTACAATGATCGAGATCCCGAGAGCTGCTCTTACAGCTGACGAGATCGCAGCTAACGCAGACTTCTTCTGCTTCGGTACAAACGACCTCACACAGATGACTTATGGCTTCTCACGTGACGATGCTGGTAAGTTCCTCGGTGCATACTACGACAAGAAGATCTTCGAGAACGATCCTTTCGCTAAGCTCGACAGAGACGGCGTAGGCAAGCTCATGAAGATGGCTATCCAGCTTGGTAAGCCTGTAAACGCTAAGCTCCACTGCGGTATCTGCGGCGAGCACGGCGGCGATCCTTCATCTGTAGAGTTCTGCCACCAGATCGGTCTTGACTACGTTTCTTGCTCACCTTTCCGTGTACCGATCGCTCGTCTTGCTGCTGCACAGGCTGCAATCGCTGAGAAGTAATTAAGGACACCGAACAGGTAAGTTCGACTCATTAGAGTCAATATGCACATACGATAAATAACATTGTAACAGATGTTAATAACGATCCCCCTGAACTGCTATGGTTCAGGGGGATTTTTGTTTCAAAAAGATGTGAGAACTTTTTCTTACCTCGTTATCTTGACCAACTCACGCATATGTGCTATGATATGAAATAACATTGGATTATAATTGAAATATAAGAAAAGAGTGATAACATGGAACTAGACAAGGATACTATAAATGAAATAATACGAGATAATTGCAGGTTCCTTTCAGCTTATTCTGATCCGGAACCATACTTTATGTATTCACGAAAAGTATATACCAGAGATTATGATGAAAAGATTATCGGCATCTATTATGAAAAACTCAGATATGCAGTGCAAAACACTGAAAAACTTGTGAATGAGGCATTTCGAGAAGAATTCTACGATTTTTACGGAGTTAATAAAAACGCTGTAACATCTCCTGAAAAAATGAAATCCGGGTTGTTTTTTGACTCTTTTACTATGGATACTGATGATATGTCTATAGCTGTATATTTTTCAAATAAAGACTTTATGTTCGGACATTTTATAGAGGCACATTGGGATGCTGACTGGAATTTCAGATGTTACTGGATAGATTAAAAAGATCAAGGATAGCTCCACCTGCGATGACTTTTTATTGACTCCGCAAACAAACTCTGATATAATAAATAAAAAATCACACAAAGGGAGTAAAGGCGATGGGATACATTTCAGATCTCCGAAAAACACTGGGCAGCCGACCGCTGATAATGGCGGGGGCAGGAGTCATACTTGTCAACGAGAAAAACGAGATACTTCTCGGCAGGCGAACTGACAACGGCTATTGGGACTATCCGGCAGGCTCAATGGAGATAGGGGAGAGCTTCGAGGAATGCGCCCGCCGCGAGGTACTTGAAGAAACGGGACTTACCTGCGGAAAGCTCGAATTTCTTATGGACTTGTCAGGCGAGGACTCATTCTACGAATATCCCAACGGCGACCAGGTGTATCTTGCTTGTATACTGTATATATGCCGTGATTTTACGGGAGAGATGAAGGTGCAGGAGGAAGAGGTGTATGAGCAGAGATTTTTCCCGATAGACGCACTTCCCGAGAGCACACCGCCGCTGAAAATAAAAGCGAGGATATTTGAAAAGGTAAGGGAATATCTTCGTAACAGCTGAGAATATTCACCAGGTCTGATTTGTATATTTACACAAATCGGACCTTTTTACTTTGTATAAACTCCCGAAAATAAAAACGAGTTTGTAAACTTTTTTTATATTCGTTGAAGCCGTATTGCTGCGATGGTATAATTATACTGAGAAAGGAGGCGGGATCGTGTCAGCTTATTTTATATATTATTCTTCATTCAATTTAGTCGGAGCCATAATTTTCGGCATTATGCTTTCGCACGATATGCTTAGCATCGACCGGCAGGAAAAGCAGCTGAAATATGATCATGCCCTGACCGCGTTCATGCTGTATTTTATTTCTGATTCAATATGGGCAGGAGTAGATTCCGGACTTTTCCCGGTGAACAGATTCACGGTAGTTATAACGGATTTTTCAAATTATGTCTTAATGACTGCGATAACGTATACATGGCTGAGATATGTAATGGTAGTGGAACAGATACCTAACAGGGACACAAAGGCGATGAAAGCGTGGCTGACTATTCCGTTCCTTGTTTCAGTTGTAGTATTCATTGTCACGTTCATTGTCAGGCCGTCACTGCTTATAGATGACGACCTGAAAACCACAAATCTGTTTGACGTATACCTTGTTGCCATGTCGTATGTATATATCATAGCTGTTATAATATATACGGTGAGAAAGGCGATAAGCGAGAAGAACCCTATTGAAAAGAGGAAGCATCTATATATCGGCTTGTTCCCGATCATGACGGTGGCAGGCGGACTTATGCAGATGATACTTATGCCGGAGCTTCCGATATTCTGTTTCAGCTCGACAATACTGATGATAATATTCTACATTCAGTCAATGGAAAGGCAGATATCCATTGATCCGCTGACGAAGCTGAATAACAGGGGACAGCTTACGCGATATGTTTCGCAGAGCTATAATCTCAACCGCGAGGGCAGGAGCACATTTGTGATGATGGTAGACATCAACGACTTCAAAATGATAAACGACACTTACGGCCATGCGGAGGGAGACTGTGCGCTGGTAATAATAGCCCGGTCCCTGATGAAGACGCTGAGGAACTATGATTTCCCTATGTTTCTCGGACGCTATGGCGGTGACGAGTTCGTTATGATAGTACACCCGGTCGAAGAAGAAGAGATAAAGGAGCTTGTGAACGATATCAGGGAGTGTATCCGCAAGGAGTGTGAGAGTGATAACAAGCCGTATCTGCTTTCGATAGGCATAGGCTATGATGAATACCTCGGCGATCAGGATACATTCCAGAAGTGTATGCAGCGCGCCGACAGCAAGCTTTATCTCGATAAGGAATACTGCAAGATAAACGGCAAGAGTACACTATGCAGTTAACAGATACCAGTGTGTATCTGAAGGAGGAACAAACAATGTGGCATGATATTTCACCGGTATGGCAGACGGCTTTCAGTGAAATGTGGAAATCGTTCTGTGCAGGGAGTCCGCCGATAGGAGCCGCTCTGTGTGATGCTGACGGAAAAGTGATACTGTATGACCATAACCGCAACAACGAACCGCAGACCTCAAACAAGAGGATATCCCATGCGGAAGTAAACATTCTTAGCCGCCTGGACACATCGGTCTTCAATTCGAGAACACTTACGCTTTACTCGACTATGGAACCCTGTCCTATGTGTATGGGAACGATACTGATGACGAGTTTAAAAGAGGTACATTCAGCCGCAAGAGACAACTACTGCGGAATGGCACATCTTCTGGCAAGCGATCCGTATTACAGATCAAAGAACATCGGCTGTACATTTGAGGGCGGAGAGCTTGAACTGGTACAGCTCACCGTGCAGTCATACTTTGAGCTCAGACACGTAGAAAACGGCGCCAGTCCCAAAGTGCTTGAGAAGTTTGCGGAGTATTGTCCTGAAGCAGCCGGAACTGCGAAAAGGCTTTACGGGACAAAGTGGCTTGATGAAGCAGTCGAAACCGGCAAAGATATGAGCGAGGTCTTTGATCATATTATAGCTGAAATAAGCAAAGACAGTAAATAAATAATAAATCCATGGAGTAATAATGCGCCCTTATAAATTTGTAGGGGCGCATTCTGTGCGCCCGTATTATTTGCTTGCTGTACTAATATAAATCGGAATTGTGCGCCCAGCAAAGGGCGAATGATCGAGCAGGTGGGAAGCCTGCACGGCAAGGGTTAGCCACCCACCGTAAGCGAGTCTTGTGCTGTGTGCAGTAATGCGCTCAGTAAAGCGTAGACAGCGTGGAAGCAGGGTTACATGGTGATAGAGCCTCGAAATTTTACAATTCGGAGGGCTGACGCTTTAATTCCGGCGGAAAGCAATATGTACGAGTCGATATGGCGAGACGAAATACACCTCTGCGGGGTCAAAGAGCCAATCATGCTTCACATTGCGATGATTCAGTCAACTGGGGAGAGCCTGTGTTCTCCATATCAGCCGAAAGGCAATAATGTATAAGTGGTATGCCAGACAACCGTGAAAGGGAGAAAGGCAAATGTAATACAGGCAGTCGGACAGTCTCATAGTACCGAGGAAGCCGGGTAATGCCGACAGAGGGAAGGAGACTGCATCATAACGGTCTTTCTGAGGACACATATGCCGTACTCAGGGACGGAGGAACATATGGAAACGAAATTGGAAAGAATAGCGGAAATATCAGCAACCACCAAACATCCCGAATTTACTTCACTGTACCATCTTATCAACAAGGAGATGCTGCTGCAATGTCACAAAGAACTTGACGGAAATAAGGCAGTGGGCATTGATGACATCACAAAGCGGGAATACAGTGAAAATCCCGAACGCAATATCGAAAATCTTGTGGACAGACTGAAAAAGAAAGCCTACAAACCACAGCCGTCGCTAAGAGTATACATTCCTAAAAGCAACGGTAAGATGCGTCCGCTCGGCATCGCCTGCTATGAAGATAAAATTGTACAGCTTGCTTTAAAGAAGATACTTGAAGCGATTTATGAACCGAAATTTCTGGATTGTATGTATGGTTTCAGACCGCACAAAGGGTGTCATACAGCGGTTAAGGAGCTGTATCAACGTCTAAATGGGCAAAGAATTTGCCGCGTGGTAGATGCAGACATCAAGGGCTTTTTCGACCACATGAAGCATGAGTGGATTATCCGCTTCCTGAATTACTACATCAAAGACAAGAACATTCTCTGGCTTGTGAGGAAGTACCTGAAAGCAGGCGTCTTAGACCAGGGACAGCTAATCAGAAGTAATGAAGGAACAGCGCAGGGTAATATTATAAGCCCGGTGCTTGCGAACATCTATATGCACAATGTGCTGACATTATGGTTTCAGTATATCATTGCGAGAAAATGCAAAGGGCAATGCTTTCTGATTGTATATGCGGATGATTTTATCGCAGGATTTGAATACCCGCAGGAAGCGGAACGATTTTATCAGAAGCTGAAGGAACGAATGGAAAAATTCGGTCTGGAACTGGAAGAAAGCAAAAGTCGGATGCTGGAAAGCGGGAGGTATCTTGCGACAGCCAAAGCGAAACGTGGAGAATCGACAAGATTTCCAACATTCGATTTCCTCGGATTCACATTCTATTGCGGCAGAAGCCGAAAAGGGAAGCCGTGGATGATGCCTAAAACAAGCGGCAAGAAATTCCGGCAGAAAATCAGGGAAATGAAAGAATGGCTGTATGCAAACAGAGACCAGAAGCTGGAAAAGCTAATGTACATGGTAAACATCAAGTTAATTGGACATTACCGATATTATGGAATCAGCTTTAACAGCAGAATGATTGCAAATTTCAAACAACAGGTCAGGGAATTGCTTTTCAAGGCGCTAAATAGAAGAAGCCAGCGAAAAAGCTATACAAGGGATGGACTTATTGAAATGATGAAATTCTATCCGCTTGTAAATCCCAAAGTCTACATTAGTCTGTTTGATTGAAGCGAATGTTATGATGAAGAGCCGGATGCGGGAAAGCCGCACGTCCGGATCTGTGAGGGGCTTACATTGTAAGGTGTAGGTCTACTCGACTTAGGAGTGAAAAACATGATCAGGGAAATTGATAGAAATGATATTTCAGAATGTGTTTCTGTTATTAAAGACAGCTTTATGACTGTTGCAGATGATTTGGGATTCACTTTGGAAAATGCACCTCGCTTTACAGCCTTTGCTGTATCGGACGATCAACTGTACTGCCAATTGGATAATGAGCATAGAATAATGGTCGCATACTATCTTGATAACAGAACAATAGTTGGGTATTATTCCTTACTTTTGCAGGAAGACAATCAATGTGAACTGAACAACCTGAGCGTTCTTCCGGATTACAGACATAATAATATCGGTACCGCATTGTTGAATGATGCTTTCATTCGGGCAAAAAATATGGGGTGCGTTAAAATCAACATAGGAATTGTCGAAGAAAATAAGATATTACGCAAATGGTACGAGGATAATGGCTTTACTCATACCGGCATAAAAAAATTCGACTTTTTCCCATTTACCTGCGGTTATATGGAAAAGACATTGTGATCTGAATTCTTGTTTACCTTACATACAAAAACAACGCCCCGAAGCGCCATAAAACGCTCCGGGGCATTTCTTGTATCTGTTATTCCTGAGGCACATCGCCGGCAGGCTCACTTGTTTTGAAGAACTGAGCGCATAAGATGTACTTTCCGAAGAAAGCCGTACCCTCGTTTTTGTCAAAAAGCATACGGCAGATATTGAGGATAGTGCTGTACTTCTTGGTGTTGCGGGTATTTATGCACCTGCTGAACTCAGCGTTGACATCGTGCGGCAGGCGGACTTCATCAAGGAACGACAAAGCTTCATTCAGATGATGCGAGCTGTGCGGATCGGTCGTGAGCTTCTGGAGTTTTTTTGCAGCCGCTTTTATAATGCGGTTCTCGGCGCGGTCGGGTGTAAAAACGTCATGGCGCACGTATATACGTTCCCGGTGAACGAGATTGCGGCGGATATTTTCCGAGAACAGTATAGTGCCGTGTACCGAGGTCATATTCTCCTCACGGCTTGCGTAGGCAGAAAGAACGCCGCTTTTGATTATCTTCATTGTCTCGTTTGCGAAAACGGAAATGAAATACTCAAGGAAGTTCATATCAGGCTTCAGACCTGACGGCTTGAATTCATATCCGCACCGCCGGCAGAACTCGGCACAGAGCATTTTCCTTGCATCTTCGGTGCTGCCGTCGGTATGGGGGAGTATCTCGACGAGAGTCCCGTCAGTGAAACAGACAAAACCGCAGTGATCGCCTGCCGTGAAGCGCCTGTTCCCGTTTATCTGACTGAACGATACAGCTTTTCTGCCGTCAGCAGCACAGAGTTCGTCCAGTTCGCTGAGCATATGGCACAGACCTGCGTTTTCGGGCGAATAGTCTGCGATAACTTCATTGGCTGATACGCATATATGTCTGGTGTACATTATATTCTCCGTTCATCAGGGATTATCGCTGTAAATGTTCGTGAAGTGCTCCTTGTGCCAGTTCATCGGATTGCCGAGACGGTAGAGTCTCTGTCCCGAATCGAACTGCTTGATATACTTCGGAGTTATGCACTCGATGAAGGTGTTCTCATCGTTGAGAATGAGCCTTATCCTTTCGTAGTCATCGAAGAAATACTCCTGGAGCAGAGGGATTATCTTTGTGGAGAAGACCTCTCTCAGCTCATTGAGAGTTTTAATGCAGCCGTCGCTGTTCATAAAGTAAGCGTGACCGATAGCGTGTTCGCGGTCGTAGTAGTATTCGATGCGTTCATTGAGAGCGGAAAGGAGTTCGCGCAGGTCAACGCCTTCGCAGTCACCGAGCAGAGTCGGATCGGGCATCATTTCGATGAAGTCGAAACGTCTTCTGAGAGCGGTATCGAGCATAGCGATAGAGCGGTCGGCGGTATTCATAGTACCGAGGATATAGAGATTCGGCGGTACAAAGAAGTCTGACTGTGAATAGGGGAGAATGACCGAAGTTCCGCGCTTTGATTCTTCTATGAGAGTAATGAGTTCGCCGAATATCCTTGAAATATTTCCGCGGTTGATCTCGTCTATGATAGCCACGAAGTTCATATGGCGGCTTTTTGCAGCCTTTTCGCAGAGGAGCTTGAAAATGCCGTTGTACGGGCGGTAAACGATAGTCGTGTCAGCGTGAGCTGTATTTGTATCGTTTCCGTATTTGTCAACAACAACGGGGCGGATGCCCTCGACGAATTCCTCATAGCTGAGCGACTGGTGGAACGTCGTAAACTTTATCTGACCGTTGGAAGCGTATCTCTCATACCTTGACTTTATAGCGGAATAGGGCTCGCCGTCGGGGAGTCTTCTTCCTTCGATGAGCTCAACGGCGTATTTTACGATATTGTAGGTCTTACCGGTACCGGGAGGACCGTAGAGAATCGTGTTGAGCGAAGGCTTCATATATCTGAGCTGCTGCTCTGAGAAAGCCATAGGTGACGGCGCAGGCTCGTTCTGTTTTCTGAGGAGTTCCCACGATGTCTGTTCAAAGACGCGCATATTCTTGAACTTGAAATGTGCGTTTCTGAATTCGATGATTTCGCGGCAGTTTACAATATACTGTGAAATATCGCCGGGCATATCCAGTTCGAGACCGATAGCCTTGTAAACGAGCAAATCAGTTTCGCTATCGCCGAGAATAGGGAACGTGAACGGCTTCAGGCAGTGGAGTATCCTTGACAGGACAGATACCGGGAGTCCCGAATCCTTTATCTGTGAATTGAGCATTCTCTGAGCTGTGTCAAAGAGCACGTCATCGTTTTCGAGTTCCAGCAGATTGATGCACATCTTGAAAAAGAACTGTATCGACTCGGAGTGTTTAGCAACAGCAGTGTCCTTGAACGACACGGGAGCTGTCAGGAATTCTTTTTCCTCATTGTCAATGACGTGGGTAAAAGACAGACGGGCGCTTTTGCTCCAAATTTTTTCGAGTTTTGTTTCAAGGAGGAGCTTGTCATTGTGGAGGAGATGGCTTTTCTGAATGTGGAGCTTACGCTCTTTTTTATCGATGTTCCAAATACCGAGTGCCAGGTAGTAGAGCAGTTCGAGGTCATTGTGGTTGATGAGAGCAGTTTTTCTGAGGTTGGTATAGCTTTTTATAGCTTCGCGCACAGAGCGGGATGTTCCGTCAAATTCATTAGGCAGTATCTCGTCTTTATGTTTGAGTTCTTCAATAATAATCTTTTTATCCATAATACATGGCTGCCTTTCATAATATCTTATGTTAATTGTATCATGCCAACAAACATAAGTCAACAGCATTTGAAATTTTTACACATTGTTCACAGTAGAACTAATGCTGCGGCTACCCCAAATGGGATTCTAAAGGGTTCACAACCCTTTAGCGGATTCCAGAGACAGCGTCTCTGGCGGGGTATGGGGCAAAGCCCCAAATCCACAATGCGCTCCGCAAGAGAGGGCGTCTCTTAATATGAGAATTTAGAATCCCGGATTTGGTAGCCGCGAGATGTAGTAGGGGCGCATTCCGTGCGCCCGCTATACACATATAAGCAAGCGTAATAACACGAATCATAACAAAATCAAAAAGGACGCACAATGTGCGCCCTTAGTTTGACTATTTGCCTTATCTCCGCAGATCCTGATATAAAAGTCCGCATTGTGTGCAGTACCATACGAGTCTGCCGGAGCGGAACAGCGGCATAGTGAACTGCACGTTCCATTCCGGGTACTGCTTGAACATCATGAAGCTGCTGTCGCTCTGATAAGCGACAAACGATATATAGTGGTCTTTTGTCATCTGATGTTCGGAGGAGACGAAAAGCTCTCCGCCGATGTCCTCGACCTTGAGACGCTCGTTATCTTCTGCTTTTCGCGGTTCAAGCGCTGTCAGCTTGTTTCCGCAGCAGGTCACAGCGGCTTCGGAAGTTGCCGTTATGATGTTACCGCACTCTTTGCATACGAAGAACTTCATTTTTTTCATATTTCCCACCTCGCTTTCGTTTTTGTCTATCTCGCCTGTGAGCAAGACCTGTATATCTGTTCCGAAAACCTCTGCCAGCACCGACAGCAGAGAAACATCGGGACAGCCGTTTCCGGTCTCCCATTTTGATACAGCTTTGTCGCTAACGCTGATACGCTCGGCAAGCTCTTTCTGTGTGAGACCGAGGTCTGTTCTGAAACGCTTTATAAGTTCGCCTGTTTTGATCTGATCCATAATACCGCTCCTTGCATCGTTCTTGTTCCGGCTTGTCTATATTATAACCGAAAGGCGATTGTCCGTCAATCCACGCTCCGTAGAGTCGATATGCGCATAGTATTCAGCTGTATTGCCCGGGAAAAGCGAGTGCAGAAAACAGATTTGTTGTTAATCAACAAAAAATATTGACTTGCTGACAAAAATGAGGTATAATAATATAAACTTAATGTAAACCGACGACGCAGAATTATATTAGTAAGAAGGTGGTTCATAATGTTTGTACAGGGTAAATGCTATAAATGCGGAGGATTTCTTGCTGTTGACGATACAAAGGACGCTTCCGTATGTCCGTTCTGTAACGAAGCGTTTATAGTCGAAAAGGCAATAGCCTGCTTTGATGATACGGCTCCCGAGGATATAGGCGTTTCAAAGCCTTCTTACAATTATGACAGTGATTTTGTTGTCGAGCGAAGTGTTCTGGTGCGCTATAACGGCTATACAAAAAGGGAAGTAAGGATACCGGACGGTATAACTGTCATCGGCGAGAGTGCTTTTCAGGGTATGAACAACATAGAGTCCGTATATATACCGGACGGCGTTGAGCAGATAAGAGAAGCCGCATTTGCCGGCTGTAAGAGCCTTCATACCATCAATATACCGGAGGGCGTCGAGACTATCGACAGGGACGCTTTCAGCGGCTGTATAAGTCTGAAGTCGCTGAAGTTCCCGGACAGCGTAAAGAATATAGAAGCGAGTGCGCTCACCGGCTGTACAAGCCTTGAAGAGGTCAATATACCGCCCTTGACGGAGCTTCTTCCCTGGAGGATATTTGAGGGCTGCACCAGTCTGAGATATATCATCATACCGAGCAAGGTCAAGACCATAGAGGACTCCGCTTTTGCTGAGTGTACAGCTTTGGAGGAGATAAAATTCGAGAGTATGCACCTTGACGGTGATCCTTCGACCGGAGTCAACAGAATAGGAATGAACGCTTTCCGGAACTGTACCGCCCTCAACAGCGTGAACATTCCCGAAACCCTCGAATATATCGGAAATCAGGCTTTCAGAGGGTGCTCGAAGCTGAAAAAACTGCATATCCCGAAGAGCGTAAAAGCGATATATCCTCTTGCTTTTGCTGACTGCACCGGACTCGAACAGGTCATCTTTGAGGGGAACACACAGCTTTACAGAGGAAGCAACCCCTATAAATATGAGAAGAACTCCGCGACTTTCTTCAACTGTCCTAAGCTGCTGGAAGTCGAATACAGCGATCTGCAGAAGCACTACTGGGCGTTTCCGGCGTACAACAAAGCTAAGGAACCGGTCTATATCCAGGAAGGTAAGTGCAGACATTGCGGCGGAGAGTTCAAAGGAATTTTCGACAGAGTCTGCTCTGTGTGCAAGACACCGAAAGATTATTGATAACAGACAGCCCTCGCAGTTAATACTGTGAGGGCTTTTTGCGTCACTTCACATCTCGCGGCTAACCAAAATGGGATTCTAAAGGGTTCACAACCCTTTAGCAGAGTCCAGAGACAGCGTCTCTGGCGGGTGCAGGGCAGCGCCCTGCAATCCACAGAATAACCACTACCTCTCCGGGCATAATAAAAACTGAAAGGAGCGGATAGCATGAGAATAACGCCTGAGGAATACGACAAAATGAGCCGCCGGGTGTCACCGAAGACGAGGAGCGCAGTGAATATCCCGTCAGCTTTTATAGTTGGGGGAGGCATATGTGCATTGGGGCAGGTGATAACGGAGTTGTTTACCGTGAACGGTTTCGGGAAAAGGGAAGCCGGAATGTGGACATCGGTGATACTGATAGGCATAAGTGTACTGCTGACCGGATTCGGACTGTATCACAAGCTGGCTAAGCACGCCGGCGCTGGGACGCTTGTACCGATAACAGGCTTTTCCAACGCGATAAGCTCATCTGCCATAGAAGCGAAGTCGGAGGGCTTTATCCTGGGAGTGGGGACGAAGATATTCACGATAGCGGGACCGGTCATACTTTACGGCTGTACGGCGTCTGTGATATTCGGACTGATATACTATATATTTAAATAGGTATAATTATGGGCATAAAAAATAAGCAGGGCATAAGCCCTGCTTTGACACAAATAAATCAAAATAAAAATGTGTAGAACAAAAGAAAGGAGACAACAAAACGAGTGTTAATAATTAAAGATTATTTAACACTATGGTTATTATAACTTATTTTCGGGGGATAGTCAAGAGAAATTGAAAACTTTTTGATAATAGAACACGATTTCTGTTGTTTTGCACAATAAAATAATGACTTGTTATTGCAAAAAGCACAAAAGCACGCCTCCGGAGGAGAAAATCCCTCTGTTTCGGCTTGAAAAAAGGCTCCATAAGGGCGTGATATAGTAAATATGCCAAAATAATACTGGGGATATTTATACAAAAATTTGTTCTTTGATGATTGAAAAGGTGTTTACAAAATAAAAATAGTGTGTTATAATAACAGAAGTAGTTATACGCGGTTAACTTTTTAACGATCTGACCGCAGTAACACCTATAATCAATTTACTTTAGGAGGTCATTCCTATGGCTATCAAAAGAAAAATGAAAACAATGGACGGTAATAATGCCGCTGCATATGTTTCTTACGCCTTCACGGAAGTTGCTGGTATCTATCCTATCACACCTTCCAGCCCGATGGCAGACTACGTAGATCAGTGGTCAGCACAGGGTGTAAAGAACATTTTCGGCACTACCGTTAAGGTTGAGGAGATGCAGTCTGAGGCTGGTGCAGCAGGTACTGTACACGGTTCTCTGAACGCTGGTGCTCTGACAACAACTTACACAGCTTCTCAGGGTCTTCTCCTTATGATCCCGAATATGTACAAGATCGCTGGTGAGCTGCTTCCCTGCGTGTTCCACGTATCAGCACGTTGCGTAGCTTCTCACGCACTTAACATTTTCGGTGACCACTCTGACGTTTACGCTTGTCGTCAGACCGGTTTTGCAATGCTCGCTGAGACTAACCCCCAGGAGGTTATGGATCTCGCAGCTGTTGCTCACCTTGCTTCCATCAAGGGCCGCGTTCCTTTCATCAACTTCTTCGACGGATTCCGTACATCACACGAGATCCAGAAGATCGAGACATGGGATTACGAGGATCTTAAGGAAATGTGCGATATGGATGCAGTTAAGGCATTCCGTGACCGTGCACTCAATCCTGAGAATCCTACAATGCGCGGATCTCACGAAAACGGAGATATCTTCTTCCAGCACCGTGAGGCTTGCAACTCCTACTACAATGCTATCCCTGGCATCGTTGAGGAGTACATGGGCAAGGTAAACGCAAAGCTCGGTACAGACTACAAGCTTTTCAATTACTACGGTGCTCCTGATGCAGAGCGCGTAATCGTTGCAATGGGTTCAATCTGTGACGTTGCTGAGGAAGTTATCGACTACCTTAACAAGAAGGGTGAGAAGGTTGGTATCGTAAAGGTTCGCCTGTTCCGTCCTTTCTCTGCTGAAAAGCTCGTTGAGGCAATTCCTGCAACTGCAAAGACAATCGCTGTACTCGACAGAACCAAGGAGCCCGGTTCACTCGGTGAGCCTCTCTACCTCGATGTTGTAACAGCTCTTAATGTTACAGGCAGAACAGGTATCAAGGTAATCGGCGGCCGTTACGGTCTCGGTTCCAAGGATACTCCTCCTGCATCTGTATTTGCTGTATATGCAGAGCTCGCAAAGGCAGAGCCCAAGATGCAGTTCACACTCGGTATCGTTGATGATGTTACAAACCTCTCACTCGCTGAGGAAGATGCTCCTAACACAGCAGCAGAGGGAACAATCGAGTGCAAGTTCTGGGGACTCGGCGGCGACGGTACAGTCGGCGCAAACAAGGACTCCATCAAGATCATCGGTGACCACACTGACAAGTACGTTCAGGCTTACTTCCAGTATGACTCCAAGAAGACTGGCGGTATCACAATTTCACACCTCCGTTTTGGTGACAAGCCCATCAAGAGCCCTTACTACATCAACAAGGCTGACTTTGTTGCCTGTCATAACCCTTCATACATCCTCAAGGGCTATAAGATGGTCAACGACGTAAAGCCCGGCGGTGTATTCCTTATCAACTGCCAGTGGAAGCCTGAGGAGCTCGACCAGCACCTTTCAGCTGATACAAAGCAGTATATCGCAAAGAACAACATCCAGCTCTATCTGGTTAACGCTATTGACCTTGCACAGGAGATCGGCCTTGGCAAGCGTACAAATACAATTCTCCAGTCTGCATTCTTCTCACTTTCAAAGGTTCTTCCCGAGGCTGAGGCAATCGGCTACATGAAGGAGAAGGCACAGAAGTTCATGAAGAAGGGTATCGAGATCGTTCAGATGAACGAGAAGGCTATCGACGCAGGCGCAAACGCTTACGTTAAGGTAGACGTACCTGCTGAGTGGGCAAACGCTGTTGATAATGCAGCACCTGCAAAGCTTGAGGGCGCAGAGAAGCTCGTCAAGATGGTAGAAGGCATCATGAATCCTGTAGGCAAGATGCTTGGTGACACACTTCCTGTATCTGCATTCACAGATCACGTTGACGGTACATTCGAGCAGGGTGCTTCCGCATATGAGAAGCGCGGCGTAGCAGTAATGGTACCTGAGTGGAACCAGGATACTTGTGCAAAGTGTAACAAGTGTTCATTTGTCTGCCCGCACGCAACAATCCGTCCTTTCGCTCTTACAGACGCTGAGGTCGCTGCTGCACCTGAGAACATCAAGATCGCTCCTAAGCCGGTAGTAAAGACAGATTACAAGTACACACTTGCTGTTTCTGCTATGGATTGTATGGGATGCGGCGTATGTATCGGTGTCTGCCCGACAAAGTCACTCAAGATGGTTCCCAGAGAGTCACAGGAGTCACAGCAGGCAGTATTCGATTACTGTGTTGCAAATGTAGCTGAGAAGGCAGAAGTTGCAACAGACGCTACAGTTATCTCTAGCCAGTACAAGAAGCCTCTCCTCGAATTCTCAGGTTCATGCGCAGGTTGTGCTGAGACTTCATATGCAAGACTCATCACACAGCTCTTCGGTTCCAGAATGTACATCTCCAACGCAACAGGATGTTCTTCAATCTGGGGCGGTCCTGCTGCAACATCACCTTACACTGTTGATGCAAACGGCCACGGTCCTGCATGGGCTAACTCACTCTTCGAGGACAACGCTGAGCACGGTCTTGGTATGTATCTCGGTCAGAAGGCAATCCGTGAGAGACTCATTGAGGAGATCAAGGAAGTTGCTGCAAGCGACAAGGCATCTGCAGAAGTTAAGGCAGCTGCTGACGAGTACCTCGCAACAGTTAACGACGGCGCAAAGAATACAGCTGCAACAGCTGCACTCGTTGCTGAGCTCGAGAAGTGTGCTGACAAGTGCGACAAGTGCGCAGACATCGTTGAGAACAAGAACTACCTCTCCAAGAAGTCCGTATGGATCTTCGGTGGTGACGGCTGGGCTTATGATATCGGTTTCGGCGGTCTTGATCACGTACTCGCAACAGGCGAAGATGTAAACATCATGGTATTCGATACTGAGGTTTACTCCAACACAGGCGGACAGGCTTCCAAGTCTTCCAACATCGGTCAGGTTGCACAGTTCGCAGCAGCAGGTAAGGCAATCGCTAAGAAGCGTCTTGCTGATATCGCTATGAGCTACGGCTACATCTATGTTGCACAGATCGCTATGGGTGCTGACATGA
>JAEEGJ010013802.1_pt1 | contig 19439 bp, 15 predicted proteins | sample 8958761 | NCBI WGS metagenome assembly JAEEGJ01 (sample SAMN16246546, study PRJNA631951) | gut metagenome | biome: gut microbiome; feature: rumen; material: RS-attached | host: Bos | place: Iran: Karaj | collected 2018-10 | reverse complement strand
TCTTCTGTTTGAGAATATCGATTGCTTCATATCCCGATTTTACCATATCCGGAATAATGTTGCACAGTTTCAGCAGATTTTTCACAACCTTCAGGTTCATCGCATTATCGTCGACAACAAGCACACGCACCCCGCTGGCGTAAAGATATCTCTCGCTATCCTGTTCCCTGATCATCTCCGCCTGACGCTCGGAATAACGTCCCATCGGTGAAGCATCAATTATCTGCTGTTTTATCCTGAATGAAAATACGGATCCCTCGCCATAGATACTGTTGACAGACAATTCGCTGTTCATCATCGCCAGAAGCTTGGTGACGATCGACATGCCCAGACCTGTGCCCTCGATATTTCTGTTGCGTTTCTCATCCAGACGTTCAAACGACTCAAACATCCTGTTGATATCTTCTTTGCGGATACCTATTCCCGTGTCCTCAACCTCAACGGCCAGGATCACTGAATTACCCTCCGTTCCGGCGTTTCGCATCCTAAATGTCACACTGCCCTTTTCTGTGTATTTTACGGCATTTGTGAGCAGATTCATGACCACCTGGCTTACACGCACGTCATCACCGAGCAGGACGGAAGGAATGCTTTCATCGATCTCCGTGATGAATTCAAGTCCTTTTTCCTTCGCTCTTCCGAAAATAGAGTTGACAAGCCCGGATACGAGCGTTGCCGTTTCATATCTTACCGGAAGGATCTCCATTTTGCCGTCTTCGATCTTCGAGAAATCAAGTATGCTGTTGATCAGGGACAGCAGGGTGCGGCCGGCGCTCTGGATATTATTTGAATACTCAAGAATGTTGTTTTCATCCGCCTCCCGCAGTATCATCTCGTTCATTCCGAGGACCGCATTTATGGGAGTCCTGATCTCATGACTTGTGTTTGCGAGGAAATCCGTTTTGGCTTCATTGGCATGTCTTGCCTGTTCCAGGGCAACATCCTGCCTTATCCTTGCCTTAACGATCTCATACTGTGCGATGGAGCACATTACGACATTTGCAAGGAACATCATGGGAAGTCTCTGATAATACACCTCCGGAAACTGATATCCCATTTCCCTGAGCGGAGATGCGATATATACGACCATGATCAGAAGGAAGATCAGATTGAAATATAATCCGTAAAACAGATTGAAGAAAAAGAAAACTATCGGGACTCCGACAAAGAAAAGAAAGATACTGGAGCCTTCGGTTCCGCCGGTATAAAGGAAGAACGTAAAAGTTATCCAGTAAACAAAACACTGGATGTTGATCGCAAGATGCATGAGCCAGGTACGCTTCTTTTTGCCGAACTTGCAGATGCAGAAATTAATGACGGCGATTGCGGTCATGACCGCGCAGAAAAGAGCATATTTCGCGACAAGGAAATCACCGCGGAAGTAATTATCCAGGGAAAGATATATGCAGAAAAGAACGAGCACGGAAAGAATGATTATGCACAGTGTGAGGTTTACCGTTATATAGCGCTGGTCTATACGGATCTTTTTCTTTTTGGCCATATGATCTTCTCCCGGTTATTACGTCCGAATAATTTAAGCATTACCGCTTTTGATCATCTGTACATCTGGGAATAATCGTAGTTCATATAGAAATCTTCTATCTTATCAAAGTATTCCATGTATGAATCCCCGGTAAGCTCATGCTCACCCTTTGCCATGCATTCGAGTATCATATCCGACACCTCTCCGCTGTAGTGCTGAAGATCGGAGTAATTATCCAGGTTTGTGACCAGATCGGTGTCGTCATAAAAGCAGAACACATGGGCATTGTCATACTTAAGGACTTCTTCCGTGAGTATCTCCATGATCTCAATATATGCAGGGAGATCTCCCGTAACGATATGATTTCCGTACCAGTCCGCAATGCAGTACGGCGGAATGAAATAGTAGAATTCAACATCCGGGTATGCCTCAATATTGGCGGTAAGATTTGCCCTGATGTTCTCCAGCAGCATCTGCCTGTCCTCTTCCGGAAGATGCGTGAACTCCTCCGCGGGCTTTGCCTCGTCTATATACTTAAGGACATATGCCGCACCGAGCGGTCTGTCCTCGGCAAATCTCATGTATGTATCAAAATTATCTCCGGGAACGCCCTTTGCCGTGCGGATAAGCTCGGCATTTACATACTCAAAAAGCACATCCGCATTATAGATATAAGCATCGTCATTGAAGAGATTGTCATCGGTGAGAAAGGAAGGATCCGCAGCCTCGGGATTGCGGTAGTCTGCATTCGACATTGCAAAAAATGTATCCATGCTCCTGATGACAAGACGGATATCCGGGTTGGACTCAAGCGCGGTCCTTTCACCGTCTCCTATCTCCTTATAATATCCCCCGGCATATGCGGCCTTTACGCTTGTTACTCCGAAAAGCTCATCCGCAAGGCTTGTCCTGAAATTCTCAGTGACCGATGTGCCGGTTATCAGCGCATCGTATTCGAAATTTCTGACAATGCCGTCATTTTGATATCTCTCATTGTCAAGGATATAGGAAATGCCTGCCGCAGGGCCGTGGTAATGGAAGAAAGGATCGACCCACACGACAAGAGCGGCAACCGCTGCCATCAGCGCTGCCGTAAGAGCAAGTGTCTGTATGAGAAATTTTCTCCAGGTCTTTTTTTCTTCCATGATCAGAATTTAAAGTATATGAAATCCGAGACCGCATTGGCATAAAGGAATGACCACACGAAGAGCACTGCGGTCACGACAGCGGTCCTCAGGTTCGGCTTGTATCTCTTCTCGTATATATTCTTCGTAAGCTGAAGCGCTGCGAAGGTGAGCACATAAAATGCGGGGATCGCAAGGTTTAAATGGAACCTGATAAAAGGCACCGTTCCCATATCGAAGGTATCGAAGAACTCCGCTGCCGGAAGAATATTGTCCGGCCTGAACATCTCACCGATAAAGGTAAAAGCAGATCCGATATCCGGTGCGGCGAAGAATATCCATCCGATGTTGACAAGTATGAACGTCGCACCCACGCGTATGAATTTGGGAATTCTTTTAAGGAATCCTTCGGAAAGCCTCTCGATGACCATGAGCACTCCGTGAAGCGCACCCCAGAGTATGAAGGTCCAGTTTGCACCGTGCCAGAATCCGCTTATGACGAAGATCGCGAGCATGTTAAGGTAGGTCCTGACCTTGCCCTTTCTGTTTCCGCCGAGAGGAAAATAGATGTATTTGCGAAGGAAGGATGTGAGCGAGATATGCCATCTCTTCCAGAAATCCCCTATCGAATAAGCCTTGTAGGGAGAATCGAAATTCTTCGGGATATCGATATTAAACATCTTGGCCACGCCTGCTGCCATATCGCAGTAGCCCGAAAAGTCGAGATATATTTGGAATGTATATGCGATCGAGCACAGCCATCCTTCCGCCATGGAAAGGTTACTGCCCATTACGAATCCGTAAGTTCCCGCTCCCGCATACCTGGATGCAAGAAGAAGCTTTTTACTCATTCCGACCGTAAACCATACAAAACCCGTAGCGATATTCTCGGGATCCGCCATGTATCTTTTATGTTCATTTATCTGAGGAACAAATTCATCCTGCCTTGTAATGGGTCCCATTATCATCCTGGGGAAGAACCATACATACTCGAGATAATCCAAAACCCTTACGGAAGCTGTCTCTCCGCGGTATGAATCAACAGTCCAGGTTATCATCTGAAATGTGTAGTAGCTGATCGCAACGGGAGCGATGATATCGATCGCGGTAAACTCACCTCCCGCAAGATGCGTTACGGCCTGCGCAAAAAAGTTCAGGTATTTGAACGCAAGAAGAGGCAGGACGTTTATAACGATACCCGCTGCAAGAAGTGCCTTATTCTTCTTTTTGAGGAGCAGTCCGGACCAGAACAGATTGAAGATACAGGATGCCAGAAGCAATAGGAAAGACTCCGTCCCGTAACTCAGAAAAAAGAGCATGGAAGAAACTATGAGCACGATCTTGGAAAGATCATATTTTTCTCGCTTCCCGGCTTCAAAGTAAAGTATCAGAACGATCGGTAAGATCAGTATGAATTTTAATGATAAAAATCCCATCGGCTTATTATATCATACGGGCCGATTTTTTAGCGCATTTTGAAGACTTATACAACCGACATCAGTACGGTTATGGAAAGGAAGGAAAATACCGTCGTTACGATTATTCCCCTTGAGAGCACATCCGTCCTCTCTCCCGTTTTCTCGGCCTGTATCATGGGAAGGTTTCCCACGGGAACGGCACACATAAGGCAGAAGGTCCTGACCATGTCCTCCGGGGCACCGATCCCCTTGAGCACAAGCACCGTAGCGACCGGAACGAGCACCATCCTGACGGCGATATAAAGCCACAAAGGGATGCTCTTCATCTCCTTTATGATATTGCTCCTTGCGACAGAAGCACCCAGAAGGATCATCGAAAGGAATACGGTCGGACAGCCTATGTAATCGACGGTCCTGACCACGATCTCGGGAAGCTTAAGGTCAAACCAGAAGATGATCAGCGCCAGGATGCTCATGAGCACTCCGGGGCTTAAAAGCTTCTTCGGATTCATTTTTTCCTTTCCGGAGGAAAGGACAGTTACTCCGTGCGTATAGAAAAGAAGACAATAGAATACATTGCAGATAATGACGTAGAGCATTGCGTTTTCGGGAAGAATGGCCTTGGCCACGGGGATCCCGAGGAATCCGACATTTCCGTATATGGACATTATCGTATAGAATTTGCGCTCATCCTTCGGAACCCGGATAAGGTGCGGGATGATATATCCGACCAGGATAAAAAGAAGATAAACGCCGGCACTTACGCCCACACCCTTAAGGAATTCCTCATGGGTCACCGTGATATTTCCGGTAAGTATGGTCGAAACTATCAGTGCCGGGTTGCAGATATCCACCACGATCCTTGAAATAACGGGAGTGGAGTTCTTATCAAGCACTTTTTTCTTCTGGAGAAAAAAACCTATAGCCGCTAAAACGGCTATCATTGTCATCTGTTTAAGTACGGTGATCGCGCCCACAATTACTCCTTTTCCCGCGGGATTTCAATATCAGATCAAGCCAAAAAACGCTCTCTGTGATTATATCCTCAGCCGTCAGATAATCATAGATACGAAATTCATGAACATTTGCCGCAAATTACGCATTATTTTATAAAAATATACGCTATTTTACAGATATTTTGGTATAATTAACGATGTATAGGTATTTTCCCGAGGAGACTTATTTTATGTCAAAAAAGAAAATAGCTGTTTTTGCTACCGCTTGGGCGGCTGATATACTGGGACATTTCATGAGAGGAATGACGGAAGTCTTAAAGCCTCTCAATATCGATATATATCTTTTTATGTGCTACGCAAGTTACGGTGAGACCGACAGTAACCGTTACGGCGAGCTCAACATCATGAATCTCCCTGATCTGCACCTGTTTGACGGAGCAGTGATCATCACCAATCTTCTCGATTTCCCCGGCGAGGCGGAAAAGATCGTAAAACGCTGCCATGAAGCCGGAATTCCCGTTATAAGCCACGGGCTCAGACTCGACGGAGCCCACAGCGTAACTACAGACAATACCTCCGGAATGGAGGCTCTGGTCCGCCATATCATCGATGTTCACGGAGTAAAAAAGATAACTTTCATTGCGGGAAGCGCGGATAACGGAGATTCCAATGAAAGACTTGATACCGTGCGCAGGGTATGCGCGGAAAAGGGGCTCGGTTTTTCCGACGAAGACGTTCTCTATACAAACTGGGATCTTTCAACCGCACAGAACCGCGTCATGAAGGATGCCAGGGAAGGAAAGCTTTCCGATGCTTATGTCTGTGCCAATGACGAGCTCGCCATGGTATCCGCCATAGGTCTCAGCGACTGCGGTTTTCAGTGCCCGGGTGATGCCATAGTTACCGGCTTTGATTATGTTGAGCAGAGTAAAGTCTTCTATCCTTCAATATCCTCCGTGGATCAGAACTCCGAAAAACACGGCAAGATCTGTGCCGAACTGATCTGCGACTTGATCGACGGCAAAGAGGTCGAAGACCTCACACAGATCCCATGCACATTCATTCCCAGTGAAAGCTGCGGATGCAAGTGCCTGCCGGAAATCGCCGACAGAAGGCTCAGGGCGGGAACCATTGCTTTCAGATCCAATCAGATCCAGAGCTTCGCAACATGGCATACCATTTACATCGAAAGAGCAATTCTGAAATGTGAATCGTTCAGTGAGATCAAACAGACTCTCACGAAGGCCATAACCGAAGATGCGGGGTTCGAAGGAGACAACTTCCATATCCTCTTCGATCCCGAATCATACGGATATGAACTGAAGAAAACCGGCAATCTTGATTACGATCCCTACAGCGATAAGCAGGATGTCATCTATTCCATAAGAAACGGAAAGCTTCAGGCCATCCGCTCCATCAAGACAAGTCATCTGATCCCCGAACTCGAGGACAGCGATCCGTTCCATATGTATGTATTTGTTCCCCTTCACGAGCGGGAGATGAAGGTCGGATACCTGATCTTCACCGACTGCTACGATCAGATCGAAAGTTCGGCGATCCGCGAATATGCCGACAGATTCAATTCTGCGATAGAAAAAGCCAGAAAAGCCATGTATCTGAAAACGCTCAATGATTCGATCAGAGAGCTCTCACACATAGATGCGCTGACCCACGTCAAGAACCGCGCGGCATATGAACTTCAGCTCGACGAGATCCGCAAGAAAGTGGAAAGTAATAGCAAGTACACCTTCGGTGTTGTTCTGTTCGATGTCAACAACCTGAAGAAGATCAACGATGAACTCGGACATTATTCCGGAGATGAGTACATCAAGAACGCATGTAAGCTCATTTGCACCACTTACAAGAACAGCCCCGTTTACAGGATCGGCGGAGATGAATTTGTTGCGATCCTTGAGGGAAAGGTTCTGGCCCAGAAGGACGATCTGATAGAAACGTTCATCACCGAGATGAACAAGCTCAGAAACAATATGGACATCGCTCCCGAAGAAAGAGTTTCCGTAGCGTACGGAATGGCATATATGAACGATCCTTCAGAGAATGTCGATGACGTCGTCAAGGAAGCCGACGAGCGCATGTATGAGAACAAAAAGAAAATGAAGTCGGGACAGCTCTAAGAACTACGGAATAACCGTTTCCTGAACAGTTTCACCGGTCGGCAATAAGCCGGCCGGTATTTCATTTGTCGCGGTTCCGTCCGGATATACGTAAGTCACAACGCCGTCGGCTCCTATCAGGAGCTGGCTTCCGTCGATGTAAAGATTAGCCTGGCTTCCGTCGGGATACAATGTACTCGTGCTTCCGTCGGGGTACTGCGTGGTAATGCTTCCGTCCTCGTTCATTATCATCGGATTTCCGAATTCATCCACGGGAACTATGCTTGCAAGCTCCGCCAGAAATGACGAATATCTCGAAAGAGAAGTTGATACCGCGGAGTATCCGAGCTCCTCGGTAAGGGTTCTCTGGTTCGTATAAAGGCTTGTTCCGAGACCCAGTCTTCCACCCGGGATCTCGACACCTATCGCGGTAAGGGCAGTCGGAAGCATATCAAGAGTCGAATAGGATCTGTACGCATCTCTTACAGGAGTTACGGGAGCATTGATGATACAGGTATATACCCTTCTTACATAAGAAGGATCGATATTCCTGCAATACATTCCGTCCATCGTGGGATGATCTCCCATAAGGATGATCGTTGTATTTTCGTAGAAGTCCTGCTGCTTTATCCAGTCGATGAACTCACTCACCTGTTTATCGGAGCAGGCATAAACATTCGAATAGCTGTTTTCAAATTCATCCCCGCAAAGTTCACAGGTATAGCCTCCGACCATATGCGTATCGACAGTGAGCATTGTCAGATTAAACGGCTGATCACCCTCGCCGAGCTCGGTAAGGGTTTCCCTGGCATATTCAAAAAGCTTCTGATCCTCATATCCCCACCAAACGTAATAACCGCCGGGGAGATGTCCGCTCTGCTTTGCCCAGATAAGATCCCTGAATTCAAAATCTCCGTGATTCTGGAAATAGAGCTTTCTTCCGCCGAATACCGCGGACGAACCGATGAGGAAAATCTGCCTGTATTCCTCTTCTTCAAGGATGTCACCGAGGGTTGTTATCGAAGGATAGAATGACTCCTGGGTGTTCATTTCGTTTCTTTCGATTCCGCCGGTCTGAAGCGGAAGTCCGGCTGTCGATGAAAAGATCGCACCCATGGTCCAGGTTCCGCCGTTATAGGAATATCCTCCGTCCAAAAGGGAACCCGGTCCGTAAGATCCGGAGAAATTCTCGTTCTCTTGTGACAGAAGTGTCAGATTTCTGATCACGTTTTCATCAAACGCACCGCCTATATCCTTATCCGCAAATGTCATCTCCATGGATTCCAGATATATAAAAATGAGATTTCTCTTTTTTTCCGGAAATACCAGATTTACGGTGGAGGGATCTATGTAATAGCTCTCAACGAAATCCCTCGAATCGTTCTTTTCCCAGGGAGTCATCTCGCTTGCAAGAAATGTCTGGAGATAGTCCCACTCTCCGGGTTCTTCATTCTCACCCGTTCCCGTTTGCACGGTCTGTACGGGAACAATGGTCACGATCTCGGGCGGTACATATGCGGCCTCCGCCGATGCCCTGAAGCCCGCAAATCCGAAGTAATCATCCACCTTGAGCCATTTTACGGCAAAGATAAGCACGCACCAGAAAACGAGGGCACTTGCCCCGATGACGATCCTTCCCATAAAGGGTTCGTATATGTCTTTCTTTTTCAGGAAATATATTAAGAAGATCAGACCTGCCGTAAGAAGTACGGAGGGAATGAGCGCGAACACTATGAACTTTACGACCATCTCGGAACCGGTTCCGTCAAGTGTTCCCACCTGGAAAAGGAAATCGTTGATGGTAAGATTCCTTCCCCATATCGCATACATCCACAGGATGGCTGCCGACAGCAGGATCATCGTAAATGTAAGAAGGATCCCGAGAACGGATAATATGATTTTGATGATCTTGTCTTTCATGATCCCGGAAAACCTCAGCCTGATATCACTCTTCCGAAAAATGCGAGCATGCTCTCATTGGCTTCAATGCTCTCGTACCACTCCCAGTGGCTTATATTGAAAACATGAAGAAGATGGATCCCCTCCTTACTGCTTTTGTAAAACAGTTCGTATGGGACGCCGTTTTTTTCCAGCACGTCCCTGAGATATCCGGTGTGTGCGGTAAGGGCATCGTTTTCGGAACCTATTATATGCACGGGAGGCATATTTATCCCGGGAACGACCTCCGATGCGGCCATATGACCGTTCCACGGTGCAGCCTCTCCCTTTTCACCGAGCATCATATCCACATACGCTTTTGCCGTACCCTGTCCGAGCTCCGTATCCTCGGATGCCGCGATGTAAAGTCTTCCGGTCTCCGCAACGGGACTGCTGACCGATACGGCACTTATCTCATATGAAAGTTCACATACACCGTAGATCTTCCTGAGCTCTCCGCTCCTTGAAATGCAGGTTGTCAGGACAGAAAGGTGACCGCCTGCGGAATCTCCGCAGACCAAAACCTTCGACAGGTCAAATCCCCTCACGGAGCCGTACTTTCCGAGCCACTGCATAGCCGAGAATATATCCGATATCATCTCCTGCAGATCACCCTGCTGCAGAAGCCTGTAATTCATTGCCATAACGGCAAAGCCGCGGCTTGCAAGGTAACCGAGATATCTGTCCGATATATCGGCGGAACCGTACATCCATCCTCCGCCGTGGATATAGATGATCGAGGGAAGAGTTCCGGATCCTGCGCCGAAATCTTCGGGATAATACAGATTCAGCATATGTGCGGGGTCGTAATCTCCCATGTACGCAATATGCTTCTCGCATCTGTATCCCTTAGGGTCAACTCCGTTAGGATAATCTGCGGCATTTGCCTTATCGATCGCATCCCAGTATTCCTTCAGATATTGTCTGTAATCCATTTCGGTTTCCTCATTTCTAACCTATCTATTATACACTTTTCGGAGAAAATCCTAAAGCAGCGGGTTTGACGCGCCTGTCCGGATACAAAAATACAGGCATATCATGATTAAAATCAAGCTTAATGCATCGAATCCCGAATGTATGATATAATATTTCTGTGTATCGCGTTTGGCAAGGAGCCCATATGAAGAAAAAAATCGCGGTCTTTACAACCGGCTGGTGCTGTGAAATATTGTCGCAATTCCTGATGGGAATGGAGGAATCCCTGCGTTCTGACGGTGCGGATATCTTTCTGTTCCTGGGCTATTCCATGTATTCCGACAGCGAAGCCAACAGAAAAGGTGATCTTAATATCTTCAAGCTTCCCGACCTGCATGACTTCGATGCGGCCGTCATATTCGGAAGCGGTCTTTATTTCAAAGGGCAGCCGGAATCCATCATCGAAAGAAGCAAAGAAGCCGGCATCCCCGTTATTGTTCAGGGATCGAGATTCGACGATACCTATTACATCGGATCGGATAACTACTCTGCCACGACCGATATGTGCAGGCATCTGCGAACAACTCACGGCGTAAGGGATATCATCTTCCTTGCGGGTTCCGCCGACTCTCTGGATTCCGAACTCAGATTAAAAGCCGTCAAGGACTTTCTTCATGAAAATAACGAGGACGATCTTCTGAAGGAAGTATTTTATACAAAATGGGAAAATGCCGCCGTTACCAGATATATCAAGGAATTCTGTGAAACCGGAAGATCTCTTCCCGATGTATTCATCTGTGCCAATGACGGGCTTGCCATGGAAACCTGCATGAGCCTCGAAAAGTACGGAATATCCGTTCCCGGGCAGGTTCTCGTGACCGGTTTCGATCATATAGAGGGCAGCCAGATATTCTATCCCTCGATCGCCTCGGTGGATCAGTGCTTTGTTAAAATGGGCAGTGCCTGCGGTGATATATGCCGCAGACTGTTTGCAGGTGAAAAATGCGACACATCCACGATCATCGAAGGCGAATTTATTCCGGGCGAAAGCTGCGACTGCCTTGAAGCGGGCAACAGCGACGCTGCCAGAAGACGCATGGGACGAACTGAATTTGCCAAGAGATCCGATGCCACATATTTCAATATAAAGCTCAATTCCATGGATTCAGCCGTGCTTTCGAGCGTTTCCTTCGAGGAGTTCACATCGAACCTTCACGATCTGCTGCTCCGGGATCACTTCATTGAAGGTGATTCCTTCCACGTTCTGCTGGAACCCAATTTCAGGCTTTCACTCAACGATACCGACATTTCCCTTTCCAGGGAAGGCTACAGTCCTCATGTAGACGTACTGTATTCCATGGAAAACGGAAAAGAATTCGAAGACAGCCAGTTCCCTTCACGTTCACTGGTCCCCGGATATGATCCGGAGGATTCCAATCATCTCTATGTTTTCCTCGCACTTCACGAAGCGGATGACGCCTTCGGATATATAGTGTTCAGAGACTGCATGAACAGGATCATCAATCACGATCTGCAATCCTATCAGAACAGACTCGGTCTGGTCATAGATAAATTCCGCCATGCACTGAATCTCGATCTCATCAATAAGAGGCTCCTGGACATAATGAAGAAGGATCCGCTGACCAATGTCAGCAACAGGAGAGCCTACGAGGATAAAGAGACATTCCTGCAGTCCAAGATCAATTCGGGTGAAGATTACAAATTTGCGATAGCAATGTTCGATGTCAACAATCTGAAGCTGGTCAACGATGTAAACGGACATGAAGCCGGAGACGCTTATCTTATAAGGGCATGCAGGCTCATATGCAACATCTTCAAGCACAGCCCCGTATACAGAGTCGGTGGAGACGAATTCATCGCCGTCCTTACGGATAATGATTATATAAAGAGGAACGAGCTTCTGAAGGAGCTGTCGGCATCTCTTAGTCCGTACACCAAGGAGATACCGCTTCCGGACGATTTCGTTTCCATAGCCTGCGGCATCGCCGAATATGACAAGAATTTTGACAGCTCCGTTCAGGATATAACAAACCGTGCGGATGACAAAATGTACCAGAACAAGAAAATGATAAAAGGTGCCGTCTAACGAAAGGAGTGTTTATGGGATTATTGGATCAGATCAAAAGCAAGGCCGCCCAGGAGATCGGAAATGCCGTAGGTGATGCGGTCCGCGGTGCGGCTAACGCAGCAGGAAAGCAGACCGAAAGCTTTACGTTCAAGGATATCCCGGGAAGCCTCGCAGAGCTTCAGGCCCTTCCGGAATGCTCCATGGACAGCCCCTTTAAGACCGCAGCCCTTACCGTATGCGCACTCTGTGCCTATGCGGTAAATACGGATGCAGGCATCGAGATGCTCAACTTCCTGAAGGGGCCCCAGCCTCTGAGCACAATGGAGCTTCAGTTCCTCAAGGACCGTTTCATGGACGGCAAGACCTATGTTCCCCTTTCATATTTCAAGGGCGCAACACCGGACAATAACTACACACCGTCGGAGCCCCTTACGATCGAAGTATTCTCCAATCCATATTCGTATGATAATGACGGATATGCAAGGCTTCTTATCAGAAGCGGCGGAGCCGATACCGAGCGTCCCATTACCTTAAGAAAACGCGGAAGCGACGGCAAATGGTTCCTCTGGGAACAGATGCTCCTCGCAGATATCAGACAGCCCAAAGCATCCGATCCCTGGGCATAAGCACGGAACCCGGCCGGATACGGCCGGCATGAACCTTATAAGGCAACAAAAAACTCCCGGCCATCAGGCCGGGAGCATTTTTATTTCTTTTTATCAGTTGTCAACAACCTGACCGATAATCGCATCAAGTCCCGGGAAAGGATCATCCATGACATTTACATACCAGGTGTCATAGTTGAAGGGGAACATATCAGCGGTTACGGGATCCCAAAGCGCACACATGTAAGGAAGATCATCTTCGTCTACATAGTTGAACTCGTTGAAATCAGATCCCCAAGGACGAAGGAAGAAGCTGATCTCAAGTACCCAGTTGCCATCCGAATCGTAAAGATCCACGTTCATTGAGATATAATCCTCAAGGAGCTGGGAATCTGCTTCGGGATCGATGAAAGTATCATAGTATCCGATCTCATATCCGAGGATCTGTCCGTCGTTGGAAACGAGCCATCCCGAAGGAGTGCTGTCGGTATAATGATCAAAGTATACATCTACATCATAGTCGCCTTCGGACTTGGCATTTACAACCTTCATGTGAACTTCGTCACCGTCACAGTCAAATGTTGCAAGGCAGTCATATGCATATCCGATATTGGTTTCGAAATCAGAGCATGCATTACTTACGATCCAGAAACCGTACCAGCCTCTCTCCCAATACTCTTCCCAGTCACCTGATGAGTATCCGCCTGAAGATCCGGGTCCGATATCGGTTATGAGCGAATCATCGATGTCAACGCTCTTGATGAGCTCCCTGAAATCATCCGAAGCAGCTTCTTCAACGGTGGAACCTGTGGTATAGATACGTACTGCTACCATCTGATCTCCGGAAGTGGTCTTGTAAACCCATTCAAGAGGAATAACAAAATCTGCTGTGATGTCACCGAAGTAATCTTCATAGGTAAAGAGGATGGCGTCCTTACCGTCAACGGTAAAATCTTCCATCTCATAATCATAGCTCATGAGTTCATATTCAAGTTCATCGAGGTCATCCCAGTCATATATTGCGGTAATGTAAACCTTCTGGCTTCCGTCCTTTGATACAAGGTCGCCGAACTCGGATGAAGGATCTGCCTCACGGTAAGCGCCTGTATATTCAACTGTATAAAGTCCGTTTCCGTAAACGAAGGTTCCGCCCTTGCCTGATGCTCCGCTTATAGATACGGTCTCAGCTCCGCTTTCAACCTCGAGGGAAGCAAGAACAGCAAGAGGAATATCATCGGTATACTTATATCCGGTTCCTATAGCGATCACGGTTGCTTTACCGATCTTGGCATAAACAACGAAATCCTTCTTGTAAGAAGCTCCGGTCCACTTGGTTCCGTCAAGGCTGAAGGTGATCTCCTCGAAAGAATCATCCTCTTCCATAAGTGCCTTAACATAATCCTTGGCATCACCCTTTTCAACTACCTGGAAAACGATGCTGGCATCGTCATCGGAAAGGGTTACAACGCTTTCGCTGGAACCTTCTTCAGCTTCCATTCCCTTGGGAACGAGAAGTGTGAAAGCACCGACGGTCTCTTCCTTTCCCTTTACCTCGGGAACCTCAAGAGCATCTTCGTCAGCTTCGACTACGGGAGTTTCCTCTTCCTTGCCGCAGCCTGCGAGGGTAGCGATACCCATCATAAGGCATAAAATGACGGCAAGTCCCTTTTTACGAAACGTCATTTTTTTACTCATAATGTCTCCTTTACACTTTGGTGCAATAAACTACAAAAGTCATTTTACAATAATATAGGAAATAATTAAACCTATAATTTTACGGTTTTTTAATATTTGAGGCCCGTATTTTGTGTGTTTTTCAAAATACGGGCCTCAAAAACCTGTTCTCAGTTCAGCCTGATCGTATCGACCGATGAAGAAGTGGATACGACATATCTGTATGCATTTTCGGTGGATACGAGAAGCCTTACGGGATTTCTGAAGGAATCATCAAACTTCACCTTGCCGTGATAGGTATAGATAAGGCACCTTGTATCGCTGTAGATGACGAGATCGGATTCCTCAAAAAGAACATCCGTATACTCAAAATTGATATCGTACTTTCCGACAAGCTGATCGGAAGAGTCGTAAACGTCCATCCTGTATTTTGCATCGGGATCGTCGGATCTGAATACGAGTCCGAGATACCCGCCTCCGGTAAATACCGATTTTACCTCATCGGAAAAAAGATGCTCGCCGAGTGATTCGGGCTGGTCCGATCCTTTGTAGATCATAAACCTCTCATCACCGACCGCGTAGGCACATGAATCATTGAGAAATCCTACTTCCGGGACTACCAGATCGGTGTAATCGTAGCTGCTTACCAGGAAATCGGTATAATTGTCGCCGACCTCGGTCAGGTTATAGAATGCGACAGTGGACTTTACGGTGCCGGCGTCGACATAGATAAAGCTTACGCAAAGGAGATTTCCTGCGGGTGACAGGGCAAGATCCACGGGATATCCGCTTCCGGACATGTGCATTTGTCCGCTGTAGAGAAGATCGCCCGAAGGGGAATAAGTATTGATGAGCACGGCATCATTTGAATTGAGTACCGCGGTGACCCTTCCCGTCTTTGCAACGGCAATGTCCCTTATGGGAAGGTTTGTCTTGAAGCTTCCGAGCTTTTCGGTCTCATTGAGGATATATATATCCCTTCCGTTATATGACGCGATCGCAACGGTATCTTCACAGACAGAGATCCTCAGATCCTGGATCTCATATCCCTGGTCCCATACGGTCTTTCCGCTTCCGTCTATGCAGTGTGCACCGTCATGGCTGAAGGAAAGAATGCTGCGTCCGAGACGGATATCCTTCTGGGACTCCGAGGCGCTGCGGTCTCCCGAGGCTATCACCTCATATCCGGTATAAACATGCGACTGGAATCTGGCATAGATTATAAGAAGTATCACAAGGATCAGGACGATGAAAATACATGTCCTGTAGGTGTTCATGATCCTGTGCTTTTTAAGTTTTTCCCTGTAATCTTCGGGCGACTGGTCGGAGCCGCCCCTGATCATACGTAGCTTTGCCATTTATCCCCTCGGAAAAAGACCGGTATCAGTTCCTGAATGCGTATACCGTTACGGAATCGAGCTTTCTGTCAGGTCCGAAAACGGGACTCTGGAAATTGGAGTGGTGGATGGCATCGGGATAATACTGGGTCTCAAGGCAGAGACCGTATCTCTTGTTGAACACCGCGCCTTCCTTACCGATCTGTCCTTCCTTGATGAAGTTGCCGGCATAGAACTGAACGCCGGGAAGATCGGAATATACTTCCATGATCCTTGATGACTTTGCGGCCCATACGGTTGCAACCTTGCGAAGGGTTCCGTCGTAGCCCCTTACACAGAAATTGTGGTCATAGCCGCCCGCGAAATTAAGCTGCTCGAAATCATCATCGATATGATCTCCGACTCTTACCTTGGAGGTGAGATCCATGGGAGTTCCCTTTACGGATGCGATCACACCCGAAGGAATGGATTCGTCATCGGTGGGAGTATATTCGTCAGCTTCGATCTGAATGAACTCATCGACAATGCTTCCGGCCTTGAAACCGTCGAGATTGAAGTATGAGTGGTTGGTGGGATTGAGAATGGTATTCTCATCGGATGAACCCACATAGTGGAGCTTAAGCTCGTTGTCATCGGTTACGGTGTATGTGACGGAAAGCTTCTTGTTGCCGGGAAATCCGAGTGTTGCGGGATCCTCGAGTGAAAATGTGACACTGTTGTCGGAATCCACATCCGCATCCCATACCCTCTTGTGATATCCGTTGTCGATATGGGAGTGAAGATTGTTTCTGTCATTGTCATTGATATCGAGTTCGTAGTGAACACCGTCGATCTCATATTCCGCATTTCCGATACGGTTTGCGTTGGGTCCGATGGTTGCTCCGAAGAAGCTGGGATTTCCGTAGTAGTCGTCAGCCTTATCGAAACCGAGAACAACATCCTCTGCCTTTCCCTCCGCATCGGGAACCATGAGCTTTACAAGTATAGCTCCGAGATTGGTGACGGATGCGACCAGTCCGTTCCTACCGCTGATCGTATAAAGCTTTATCTCCCTGCCGTCACGGCTGCATCCGAAACTTTCAGTATTTACCGACATATCATTTCTCCTTAGTATTTCATCTTATAATGTGAATACGTTCAAACCGTCCGCGTATTTCACTTTAAATCTCCGTACGTCCGTCAAGTGCTCTTGTCAGTGTGATCTCGTCGATGTATTCGAGGTCTCCTCCTACGGGAACACCGCTCGCTATACGTGTGACCTTTACTCCGAGCGGCTTTATCAGCTTGCTGATATACATCGCCGTTGTCTCGCCTTCGATGCTTGAATTCGTCGCAAGTATGACTTCGCTGATGCTTCCTTCATCCTTCGAACATCTGTCGACGAGTTCCTTGATCCTGATATCGGAAGGACCCACACCGAGCATCGGGGCGATCGCACCCTGAAGCACGTGATATACGCCGCCATACTTTCCCGTCTTTTCATATGCCGCCATATCCCTGGTGTCTTCAACCACCATGATGACGGAATGATCCCTTGATGTATTCGAGCACACAGGACACATATCACTGTCCGTAAGGGTGAAGCATTCCTTACAATACTTAACCCTGCTGCGCGCTTCCATCATGGTATCAGCAAGACGCTTGACCTTCTCGGGCGGCATATTGATCATATAAAAAGCAAGTCTCTGTGCGGATTTATCCCCTATTCCGGGAAGCGCCGCAAGTTCCGAAACCAGCCTGTTTACATATCCGCTGTAAAGTTCCATTTAGAATAATCCCGCAGGCATTCCGTTAAGTCCGCCCATAATCTGCTCGCCTGCAGCATCGGCTTTGTCCATGGCATCCTTTATCGCTGCAAGAATGGAATCCTGAAGAGTTTCGACATCATCGGGATCCACGATATCCTTGTCAAGCTTGATATCGAGAACATCCCTTTTGCCGTTGATCTTGACCGTAACGGCTCCGCCGCCGGCACTTCCTTCGAACTCCGAACTCTCAAGTTCCTTCCTGCCTTCTTCCATCTGACGCTGCATACGCTGAGCCTGCTTCATCAGATTGGCCATATTTCCGGGCATAGCTCCTCCGGGAAATCCGCCGTGTTTTGCCATTTATATTTCCTCCATGTTTTCTTCAGAATCTATCGGCACATTCACAGTACCGGGTTTTACAATATTTCTCAGGTCGTAAAGACCGCCATCGAACATCTCGTCGCTCTCGGTATTTTTGATCACGAAATCTACGGACGATCCGGTGTAGTTTTCGAAGATCTCCGAAAGTTCCCTGTGCTGCTCGGGATTATTCAAAAGCCTTGCGGCCATATCCCTGGCGGGGAAATACAGCACGAGCTGTCCGTCATCCGAAAGCACCGGCTTGCAGTTTCTGATCATACCCGTATCGTTGCTGCAGTCAGATATAACCCTGGGCCAGTTTTCGATAAGCTTCCTTACATCATCCGGAAGCGCCTTGGGTGCTTCGGGCATCTTCACATCACTTCTGATGACAGTTTCTCCCTCGGTCTTTACCGCCGGTCCGGAAAAGGAAACAAAATTTCCTTCCTCGATCCTCTTTTCAAGTGCGGCAACCCTGTCGGTGAGCGACTCGGGGTCCTTTACCGCCATTCTGGGTTCGCAGCATCTGATGAATGCTATCTCGACATGAACTCTTTTCTGCGATGCGAATCGGATCTGTGATATGAGTTCCGAGAATACCCTGATGTATCTGATCACGCTGTCGAGCTCGGACATTCCCGCATCTTCGCGTAGCCTGATCATATTCTCGGTGGAGATGTCGATCATTGATGCGGTATCGGGCGATGCGATGAGGAGCATGATGTTTCTCAGATACCACACAAAGTCGGTCACGAACTGGGTAAGCTCCTTGCCCTGTGATGCCATCTCATCTATGATGCCTACGCATCCGAGGGTATCGCGGTTGATTATGCCCCTGAAAAGCCTGCTGAAGACCTCGGTATCAACGGCACCGAGAACTTCAAGTGTCTGGTCGTACGAAAGCTCTCCTTCAGACTGGAATGCGATTGCCTGATCCAGAAGTGAGAGCGCATCTCTCATCGAACCGTCAGCTTTCCTTGCGATGTAGCGGAGCGCCCTTTCGTCGGCACTGCGTCCCTCCGCTTCCATCAGCTCCTGCATTCTGGAGCAGATCGTATCAATTCCTATCCTCTTAAAATCATATCTCTGACATCTTGAAAGGATAGTCGAAGGAAGCTTGTGAACCTCCGTTGTCGCAAGAATGAACACTGCCCACTCGGGCGGCTCTTCGAGAGTCTTAAGGAGCGCATTGAACGCCGACTCCGAGAGCATATGGACCTCGTCTATGATATAGACCTTGTATTTTCCGAGCGTGGGGCGGTAACCCACTCCCTCGATTATGCCTCTTACATTATCGACGCCGTTATTGGATGCCGCATCGATCTCGTATACATTCATTGAGGAACCGTCGGCTATCGACCTGCAGGAATCGCATTCGCCGCAGGGGCCGTTCTCCGTAGGGTGCTCGCAATTTACCGCACGCGCCATGATCTTGGCAATCGAAGTCTTACCCGTTCCCCTTGTGCCGGTGAACAGATAAGCATGTCCGACCCTTCCGTTTGCCAGCTGGTTGCGTAAGGTCGTTACTATATGATCCTGACCCCTGACCTGCGACAGGTCCGTGGGACGGAATTTTCTGTAGAGAGCTGTGTATGACATTTATCAATCCCCGAAACAGATTCCGGTAAGCTTTGCTTCCTTGATGATGGTGGCATCGGGATCGAGATATTTGAGCTTG
>JAEEGJ010013801.1_pt1 | contig 19441 bp, 18 predicted proteins | sample 8958761 | NCBI WGS metagenome assembly JAEEGJ01 (sample SAMN16246546, study PRJNA631951) | gut metagenome | biome: gut microbiome; feature: rumen; material: RS-attached | host: Bos | place: Iran: Karaj | collected 2018-10 | reverse complement strand
ATTTGGTCTTATTTGCTGTGGTTTCAACCTTCATAAGTATCATTTAAAGAAACAGGCAGCTTTGAAAGCCGCCTGAACTATCAATAAAATATATCTTTACCAGCGCGAAAAAAGCATTTTTTCTTCGTGCTTGTTCGTTATACCCTGTTTATGGGGAATTTGAGAAGTTTTCAACAATTAACATGAAAAACACAGTTGCCCCTTCAAATTTTACTTGAAGAGGTAACCGTGTTGTTTTTGAGGGCTGTTTTTTTACAGCCCCTTTCAGATTATTATTGATTTGCTACTACTGTAGATACAAATCCATCATCCGAAGATGTTGAAGTTCCTATATAATAACAAGAAACATTTTCAAGAGATAAGTCCTTGAACTCTTCGGCAGTAACATTAATGATCAAGTTTTCAGAAGCTTCACTGTAATCATATTTGATATTTTGCTCTTTAAGCTGCTCGATAGCTTCTTGAATCATTGCTTTTTTGTAAGCTTTTATTGCTTCTGCTAAAGCGGTGTGAGGCTCAGTGCTAAAATCTGCGATATCAGCTTCAACCTTATCTTTCAGGAATTCTCCGTTTAAAATATACTTTGCAAGAAATTCCTCACCATAAAACTCTACTCTTTGCTCATAAAGCTCTTGCGACCATTTTATTCCATCAGGAGTACCTGTTGTGCACAGTAACTCACCGTATTTCAGCTCGTCACCTTCTTTAAGGATCTGGCGCAGCTTTTCATCAAGCAGGTTATTGCTTCTTACTTCTTCGCTGTATTCGGCTATAGTTTTGCCGTTATATTTATAATTCTCATTGTTCTTGAATTGTGGAGAGATGGCTATAACAGCATCCACATCTTTATTTTTACTAAATACAGTATATAATTCAGAAGAAACAGGCTTTCCGTTCCATGTCTGACCAAAGCCTACGTCCTGACTTACAACAGCTTCATTATTGTTTCCCTCATTCTCAGAACTCTGATTACTATCTGTATCATCAAGTCCGAGAAGCTTCTTCTGTATTGCCTGTGCATCACCAACTGTCAGTCCGTCACCATTCATATCGCCGTTGAGCTTGCCCTGTTCGGTCAGATGATGCTCTGCTGTGCCGTCTATACCATACTTATTAGGATTTGCAAGAGACTGCATTATTATTACTGCATCAGACAAATCAATCTGACCGTCACAGTTTGCATCACCTTTAAGCGTTGATTCATTCGTATTATAATCGTAACTCTGCTGATAAACAACTAAATTTTCATCAATACCTTTCTCTTTAACATATGCCTGTATTTCTTCAAAAAATCCGTCATAAGTAATAAAAATCTTTTCTACGCCATCTATCGCACGAACATATGTAAATCCTGAAATGCCGTTAGAACGCATATACTCATTTATGCTCTCGGCATCTTCTTCTAAGCTGCTTTCAGTATCAGAAGAATCTGCGATGTCAACAACTTTTACAGTAAAGCTCGCATTTTCTGAGTCTGTAACTTTTACGGTGTATGTACCGGCTATATCGCTGCGGAAATCAGTGCTGAGAACAACCGAAGGCGACTTAGGTATATCAGACTGATAGTCAAAAGCAACATCCGGATATGTATAAACAACAGCTTTTTCATCGCCCTTTGACATTTCTATCTGTATACCAGTCAAGTCGATTTGTTCGCCGAGCTTATATTCAAGTTTGTCAGGAAGTGACACTATTTTGTATGAAACTTTGATAACCGCTTCATGATCCTGACTCTGCTGATATACTACCAAGCTTTCGTCAACACCTGTATCGACAACGTAAGCTTTTATCTTTTCTAAAAATCCGTCATAAGTAATAAAAATCTTTTCGATGCCGTCATCTTCATGAACATGTGTAGATCCTGAGATACCGTTTAAGCGCATATACTCATTTATGTCCTCGGCAGTTTCTTTTAAGGTACTTTTTTTGTCCTCTTCGGATGTATCAGCAACGTTTTTGCCTGATTCATAGACTATAACGCTCTCGTCTAAACCTTTTTCTCTGATATATGTTTTTATCTTATCTTCGTATGCCGAATATGTAACGACAACCTTATCATCGCGTACAAAAGCATCACCAGCAATGCCGCTTCTAAGCATAAAATCGCTTATATCCTTAGCATATACCTTTAAGTTGTTTCCTTCTTCATTTTTATCATTATCTGATGTATTGGAAATAATCGCGTCATCATGGCTCTGCTGATATACTACCAAGCTTTCGTCAACACCTGTATCGACAACGTAAGCCTTTATCTTTTCAAAAAATCCGTCATAAGTAATAAAAATCTTTTCTACGCCATCTACCGCACGAACATATGTAAATCCTGAAATGCCGTTAGAACGCATATATTCATTTATGTCCTCGGCAGTTGCTTTTAATCCGCTATTGTTTTCTTTTGTAGTAATTTCTGCCATATCGGAAACAACTTTATCCCTCAGAAATTCGCCATCTACGATATACTTTGCAAGAAATTCCTCACCATAAAAATCGACTCTCTGCTCATAAAAATCTTTTGTCCATTTTTCACCGTCAGGAGTGCCTGTTGTATATAGTGCCTCACCGTATTTTAGCGAATCACCTTGTTTGAGCAGCTGACCGAGTTTGTCATAAAGTTGAGCGTTTGATACGGCTGCTTCATTTTTATCTGTTTGTGCAGATACACTTGAACTTACGAAGCCGTGATCCGATCCGCCATTATCCTCTGCAGATACAGAGATAGCTGCGTATGAAGTTGCTGTGATAATCGCTGCCGTTACAGCTGCAATTATTCTTTTGGTTTTGCTCATAAAAATCATCCTCTCATTTAAATTTTATTCCTCTGGGGAAATTAGCTCTTTGATAGTATCTATGCTCGTATTATTGTTCCTGTAAAGGTAATACCCCTCATCCTCTTCAAATTTTACTGCAATAGCCACAGTAACTTCTATGTTTTCTATTTTAAATGCCTTGGCATTATATATAGGACCAAGTCCCCGCATTCCTGCTATTCCTATATATTCACCTACATTATCGGGGGATATTCTGTATGTACTTCTGTACATTGTAATATCTCCGTCTAAAAATCCAAGGGGATATTTTTCGTTCATAGGCTCAGGTGGAACATTGTTGTCACCACTGTTAGTTGTTGTCGTCGTAACAGGTTCTGTCGTAACAGTATGTGTTGTTGTATGTATGGAAACGTCATCGCCATTACTTGTAGTCGTATTTACAAAAGCCATGTCCTCACCGTTTGATGACGTAGTTGTATATTCAAAGCCGGCATTTCCGCCTACACTGCTTGTTTGAGTAGTTACTGTCAAAGGAACTGTTGCTATATTAGAAGTTGCAGAAGTAGTCTGAACTTTAGTAGTTACCGGTCGCGTTACATCAGAAATCATAGCCTGAGTATGTGCTTCTGTAACTGTTGATATGCTTGTGGTTGTTGCAGAAACCCTTGAAGTTTTGGTTATAGCTGGACCTGTAGAAACTGTAGTGACGTTTCCTGTCACTGCTGATGTAACCGCTTCGGTCGTAACCTCGACAATATCCAAATCTGACGGAATTATCGGAGTTTTATCAAAATGCTTCCAATAACCGAGCCCAAATCCTACAACAATAACAAAGCAAGCTAAAACGGGCGCGATACGTCTGAGTGTGCGTATCCGTTTTTGCTTCTTCTCCTGATATTCGTTATATCTGGAAAGTAAGCTCTGGTACATTTCATTATGACTCTTCATAATCAAAGCCACTCCTTTCCAGTTCAGATTTTAACGCTTTTTTAGCGTTGTACAGAAAATTCTTGATCTGCTTTTCCGACTTTTTCATAATCAAGGCCATTTCTGAAATGCTAAATCCTTCAAAATAACTGAGAAACAGTACTTGTCGGTATTCAAGTTTCAATCGGTGCAAAGCCTGATGCACCATGCGCTTTTGTTCACTTTTTATGTAATTGCCCTCGATGCTTTCCTCGACGGCAAGATATTCCTGTGATTCCAGCGGAACAACACTGAGCTTTATATGCTTTCGGATATATTTTGCCGTAATATTGCGTCCGATCGCATATAACCATGTCTTGAAAGAGCTTTTTCCCGAGAATTTAGGACGTTTTATCATTAATTCATAAAAGGTGTCCTCTGACAGATCCTCAGCCATATGAATATTCTGGACAAAGCTGTTCAGATAAAGCATCAGCCCTGTCTGGTATTCATCTACTATTTCAAGCATTCCCTCGTTGTCGCCCGCAAGGAAACGGCGGTAGCTACTTTCACCGTTATCCATCGGGACCTCCTCTCAGGTGCACTTGTTTTACCCCTTTACTTATTAGTACCATTTTTTTCGAAAAAGACTAAGTAATTTTAGATATTTTTTATTTTTAACATTTATATCATAGATTTGGGATGATTACAATATATTTCCATTACTTTTCCATAATATATTCTTAAGAACTTTTTTAATCCATCGATCATGGCTTCTTTTCCACATTTTCCTTTGTTGCGTTTTTTCTGGATAAAATCATAGACGGGATCATTGATAGGTTTACTATCGTACTTCAATAGGAGATTATGTTTATTATTATCATTCTTCTGTTGGCGAAAAGTTGTTTCCAGTTGATGATTTCTGCAAATTTCAACAAGCAATTAGAAATGAATATGCCAAATATCCCGAGTCTGGCGGTGGAGTTGATATAGCCAATATATGGGATTTGACAAAATATGAACTTAAATATAGTTCACAGTGAACTATTAAAGGCGATTCCAACTGCGATGGTTCGGTTGATATGACAGATGTGGTACTTATTATGCAAGCTCTTGCAAATCCGAATAAGTATGGCATAGATGGTAAAGCAGAACATCATCTTATTGAACAGGACAAGATCAATGGTAACATGGACGGTAACGGACTGACTGTTGGAGACGCACAGGCGATACAGATGGAATTTATTGGGTTGAATTTTTAAAAAACCTGATGTTGTACTAATTAATTGAATAGACAAACAACGGCACGTAGAATTTGACCGTGCCGTTGTTATTTGTGTTGCAAAGAAAGGTAATCGCTTACTTAAAAACAAGCTTGGAATGGTTGGTGCTTTTCATCTTATCTCGCTGCTGTCATACAGATTTTCTTTGGTGTATCCACTTGGGTCAAATTCTATTCTTTCTATAGGAATGTCAACCTCAAGAGATGTGATCTCATTGGTATTGGCAGTTCCGTTTATAATTTCTGTATGTTCTACCATTATTCCTGTATTTATATCAACTACTATTTTAAAATCGTTGCCGTTGTTATTAACTCCCGATAATTCGGCAACTTTCCTGCCAAGCCGCTCTGAGATGTCATCTATCTGCCATTTGTCAAAGTCATTGAGCCAGTAATCAGCAAATCCCTCAGGGATTATCAATTGTCTTGCAATTCCACCTGCAAACATTATCGAATTAGCAGGCTGATAGTTAAGACTATAATCAGGCGGAGCGATCACGACATAACGATAATTGTCCTCCGGTAACTTCATTTCGGTATAAGTCTCAGATCCGTATAAACGATATATCATACTATCGGGGAATACATCAAACATCTTATCATCATAAAAATAGTATTCGTCTGAATTCAATCCCCCGTTATCAAATTTGCTGCTTGTCTTGGAATAGCACTCCTGAGATACAAAATCCACCTGAAACTCTGTAGTCGCACTTCCTCCTTCAAAACGATTAGAAACAGCGCCCTTAGCCGTATCGAAATACAGGTAACTGTTGCACATTATATGATAGATATAGCTCTTGGCTTCAAGGGAGTTAATGTCATAGCTCTCGCTTTGCAGAAGCTCCGTATAATAAGCCGTATCGACTCTGTAATTATGTCTCTCGTCCCACTGCATCATTATACTGTGCTCATCGATAAGATTCTCCGCTTCCTTCAGCGAATCAGCATACTGCGCAGGCTCATGGAGCTGAAGCGCCTTGAACTCCTGAACGCTCTCCGCTTCCTCATTTAATGGATTAGTGCTATGCATATTTTTTATACCGTACACACCGAATCCCACACCACAGCCAATTATTACCAACGTGGCTGCAAGTGCGCTGAAATGGCTTATGTTAATTTTTTTCACTCTTTCCACACCTTGAACGCTGTACTCATATTCTTGTATTCCCTGCGTGGATGAGGAAACAGCTTTAACATTCAATGACTTTTCTCTGCATTTCCCACTTGGGTTGATTCGGTTAATAACATTGTTATAATCCTTGATATTCATAGTTGCAACTCCTTTCCTAATTTCTCTTTGAGCAGTTTCCGTGCCCTGTAGAGTTGTGTCTGAACAGCAGTATCACTTCTGCTGGTTATCTTAGCAATCTCTTTTACGGAATACCCCTCATAATAATAAAGATGTATCACAAGCCTATACTTCGCCGGAAGATCCATGACCGCATGAAATACCGTGTTCTCTTCAGGTGCCTCATATATGAAACCTGCATCTTCAAGTGGCACAGAATGGCACCAAAATCTATACCGCGCAGATTGTAACATATTCTTACATTTATTTGCCGCAACTCGCATAAGCCACGCTTTCTCTGCCTTTTCGTCTAAAAAAACTGCATCTGTCTGAAAACGACTGATGAAAGTTTCTTGTGTTATATCCTCAGCATCGACAGAATTTTTACAATACATAAATGCCATCCTGTAAACAGAACTGCTGTACCTGTCATATATATATGCCATTTCTTCATTGCTCATGGTCTCACCTCCCGTCATTATTCTGAAGCGCTTCTATAATATAAACAAAATATGCACCTATTATATCACATTTTGACAGAAAAAAGTTAAGCGGCAACCAAGCCCAGCCCAATAGTTTACGAAAAGCGAAAAAGCTCCGCAGTTGCGGAGCTTTTCTGTGCATTGCAGTTTTTTGTCCTAAACAGCAGATTTCAGCAGTAAAACTTCAACACAAAATGAATTATTAATACTTATCAACCGCAGGAATGCCATTTTTCCTGATGTAATCAATTACAGAGTTCAGTTCTTCAGAATCCGGAAGCTTTCCCTGCTTGACAGATGCTTCAAGTGCGTCTGCAATCTCTAACGTAGGGCGCATTTCCATAGCTTCCATAACAGCAAGTATATCGTCCTCTGACCTTGCCTCTTCTATCCATTTTAACATTGGTCTGTAATTACGTTCTGCAACCGAAATCTTTGTGTATTTATTGATGCTTTTATGTTCAATTATCCATTTAAACAAGTCATAATCGCATATTCTTCCAAGTGCATATATTGCTTGATCCTTAACTTGCTCCGAGCCGCCTTGCTCAAAAATCTTCCTCATCATGGGAATATAGATATTCTTCATAGCTTGGATATCTTCCGGGGTTGTATGCTCCTCATAGTATTCCGCAATACCGAGGCATATAGAAATATATTTTTCATCAGAGATACTATCATCATCGTTTTTCACAAACTCATCGACAAGCTGCATTGCTCTTTCGGAGTCTCGGGCTGAAATTCGCTTTATTGCGATAGTTGCAGTTCTTCCGTCTGTTCTTCTGAAAATCTCTGAAAGCTCATCAACCGAAAACTCACCATTAGCCACAATGTATTCTTTCGTTTCTGTGGAAATAGATTGATTATTTATCAGGTCAAGCAATTCAGAATTATTATATCCGTCTGTAATATACATTTTTACAAATGCTGATTCTATGCCAAACAACGTTTCTTCTTTTCGGATTAGTCCAAGCAATTCTGATTCAGAAAATTCATCTGCTTTTTCAATTAATGCAGTATATAAAGGCAATAACTCGATTTTTGCTTCAGGTGTTTGCGGAAGTTTTTTCTCTAATCGGTTTATACTACTTATGAGCTTGTCACTATTCCAATCCTTAACTTCCTCATATACTTCATCTTCTGATTTATTGAGCAAACGGCTATCCGACCACTGCCTCCCAATAAAGAAGGAAATACTGACTATAATGATAATTATTAACAAAGCAAAAACATACTTAATTTTCATAGCAATCACCATCGCATTCTTAATGTTATTTGTATATTATTGTATCTATGAATCAAATAACATCAAGATTTGTGTCCTGAATCGCAGATTTCACCATTAAAATTTTAACAAAGGCAGTTAAGAGTATAATATCTTAACTGCCTTTAATTATTATAATCCTTTCGTTCTTATTGATTACTCTAAAAAAACATTGTTTCCACAAAAACTAAACCAACAGTGGCGTTTATCTTTCAGCTATGAATAATAAGATCGATTCTTTCATTGAAGACACTATCGGGAACATAATACAGTGAACCGGGATATGGTATTTCTTCCCCTTCAATGTCCATTATAATCTCTGTACATTCATCTGTTATAAGCGTTTCCCAGTCGCTTGGAACGATATATCCGCCATCGACTTTCTCAATCTGTGGGTGAAACTGATAAATTGTGAAGTATTTGCTCTTCATTTCATCATCTCCGCTCACTATCTCATCATTCATCCAGAGCTTTCCGTCACCCTTTCCGATTGGGATAACATAGTATCCACCCTTTTTTATGGATACTACCGAGTCACATACAAAGTAGTAGTCCTCGACAGTCACTTCGTCTCCGACTTCGAAATCTCCGGTTAAAACTTTGTCAACCCTTATTTTATAAGATACTGTTGAATCTTTATGATAAAGTCTTCCGTTCGGCTCGAACTTATCGCTTGCTGTGGCATACTCATACTGATTCACCCATATATCGAGTATCTCTCCTTCGACCATATCTATCGAATCATCAATTATTGATTCTTTAAATGCATCAATATCGAATCCAGTGATACTTAATGAAGCACTCCTGTCATACCCATCAATGAGAGGTGCATCTGTATTCTTGACAAGATCACTATAATAAAGCTCGGTTATCATTGACTGACCGGAGTTTCCGATGGAATTTATCAAACTTAATGTTTCATTAGCTGTAAGTGATAAAGTTTCTATCCCGATATAACAGTCATCATATTTAATAAAGAAAATCCCTTCATCATATTTTTCTGATAACTGCTTTGCGTTTATAGCTCCTGAATCAACAATCGAAGTATTATCCGGTTTATAATTATAGAGCGTAACGTAAAAATCCGAGCCACAATCAGATGAATCTATTGCTGCATAAGAATTTACTCCATCTGTCACTTTTATGACTTTACCTGATCTATAAGTGATTTTCAACATTCTGTAAACGGTTCCGTCCTTCATAGTCGTTTCGTATAAGCCTGCTAAATCCCAATGATACCCTGAAGGAATATCTGACGGCAGATAATCTCCAAAATCAGGCAGATTTTTGGCCTCCTCCTCTGTAATAGCTACACATTTAGCAGTATCAACATCGTCAATCACTCTGTCCGCAGGAAAACACGCTACACTATAATCGCCCGATCCGGCTTCCTCTGCGCCCTCAATTTTACCGCCTGTTTTTACAGGCATAGATTTCAGCAGACCGCTTTTGGCTGTTCCAATAGCTCCTATACAAACGAACATAATACATAAAGTTGAAGCAATAATGCGCTTTTTACGGTTTTTATATTTTCTGAAATCAGTTGAAACAGCCATGAAATCATCAGATTCCGAAATGTATTCCTTATTGATTCCTGATAATGCATTACGCAGATCATTCTTTTTCATAAGCTCATCTCCTTTAGATATTTCTTGAATTTCTTTCGTGTTCTCATAAGAATGGTTCTGACATTGCTTTCTGAAATACCGTAGTTTTCAGCAATGGTGCTATTACTCTCAAGATAATAATATCGTCTGATAAAAACGCTTCTGTCACGGCGATTTAAAGTAGAAAGAAAATCATTCAGGTCTTTCAGGAGATCATTACTGTCAGTGTCTGATAAAAAGCTGTACAGTTCATTGAGAATAGCATCATTTCTGCTCATGATCTTATCGGGCGATACCGAAAGGATCTCGGCTATCTTTTCAACAATACTATAATCAGGCTGACTGATATCTCTCTCCCATTTGGATACCATTTCTCTTGATATATAAAGCTTTTCAGCAAGCTGCTCTTGCGTAATTCCAGCTTTTGTTCTTAAATCTGCTATTCTCTGACCGGTCAGCATTTTATCATCACCTCTTTTCTAATATCATTATAACCCATTATTCTGAAATAGTAAAGGAACTGTTTGTGACACTTCGGAGACAAATATAATGCCATCTAGCGAACAGAAATGCTCCTCACAGTCGCTCATGATTATTATGAGGGAAATGTATGTCAAGAAAAAAACGGCTCAGAGAGTGTTCTCTGAGCCATGCTTGTTCTATCAGCAGAATAATAAATTATAATTTTATAAGATTTATTATATATTCTCATTGGAAATACGCAATAATTTCAGCAGCAGAGAATCCGCCTTCTTTCACTTCATTTTCTGTATAAACACTTTGCAGTGGATTCAAAATAGATGAGTACTCAGCGTTCTCTGCATGATACAAGGCAAATAAGTATTTTTCACCGATAGTAAGAACAGGAGCATCTTCCATAACAGGAATTTTACCGTTGCCTAATAATGCAATTTGTTCCTGCTCAAAGCCTGACGGAATTCCACCCTCAATTCGCAATTTTACAGATGTTGGAGTTCCAGCATACACTTCCTCTGCTTCTATTTCATAAATTGTACATAGCGTTGCCCATTGTATATCTTCGCCGTCTTTTATTGGCTGCATGGTTCTAATATCCAAAATTTCAAATGAAATATTCTTGACCGTTCCGCTGAAAACCTGATTTGCTTTATTCGCTAAGTCAGAAATAGTATTATAATACGGATAATCACGAGAAAATGTTTCGTATTGAATGGAAATTAAATATTGATTATCATTTCCTCGTGAATCAGAGACTTCCAATCCAAGCAGTTTCATCTGTATCGCCTGAGCATCGCCGACTGTAAGCCCGTCACCGTTCATATCAGCGTTGAGCTTGCCCTGTTCGGTAAGATGATGTTCCGCCGTACCGTCTATGCCGTATTTATTTGGATTTGCAAGAGCCTGCATGATAAGTACTGCATCAGACATATCGACTGAACCGTCACAGTTTGTATCTCCTTTGACTGTACTTTCATTTGTTGAAGCATTTGTAGTTTCTACACTTATTATAACATTATCACTATCTATACCATATAAGGTCATAAACAGTTCGATTTTTCGATAATACTCGTCCTTACCCGTATCAAGAATTATCCAAACCTTATCTTCGCCCTTGCGAGGACGGATCGTTGTGTAGCCGTTCATTCCATTCTGCTTAATGAAATCATCAAGTATCAGACGCATTTCTTCAAGATTAGTAGGAGCAATTTCTGGAGGATTGACTTCAAAGTCAGGAAGTTCATATTCGAGTCTCTCTGCCCGGTAACACTTTTCAGCTACATATGCCTTTATATGTTCAATATCTTCATTTGAATTACATACAACTGTGATAATATTAGTATTAGTGCTTTTATAATAAGTATATCCGATAATATTGTTCTCTTCCATGAATTGACTGACATTGCCTCTAACATTCTCTAGGCCTTCTTCACCAGCGAGAATCCTTATGCCTCTGTCTGGTCCCAAAGGAGTAAAATCAATATAAAAAGCTCCTTTGCCCTCAGTTTCAATGAAACTTTTTACTAACTGTGCATCACTATCACTCATAACTTCAATGAGGATTTTTTCACTTTCTTTAAATCCCTCAGTATAAATCTTGCCGCTGATATTATTATCATTCATATAAGTTTCTACTATTGTTTTAAAGCTGTCGATATAATTTATCTGAGTATCATAGCTTTGCACCGGTTCTGTAGCACTTGCAATAGCAATACCTGGAACAGAGATAGCACCCATACAGCACATCGTAGCAGTAATCGCTGCTAATACTTTCTTTTTCATAATACCAACTCCTTTTATAGTTAAAAAACTATACTTAATAGAAGCTGCATTTTCCGCTTTTCTTACTTTCAGTATAGCAAATCATTATGAAAAGTCAATATCTGTGTCCTGAATCGCAGGTTTGTGTCCTGAATCGCAGATTTTGTCTTTCTTAGCCGACAAAATAGCCAAAAATCCACCTGAGCTTTTGTACAAGTGGCTTAGAGATAACAATTATAAACTTAATATTAGCAGAAATACATATTATAAGTATAAGCGAGAATTGAAAGAAGAGATACTTGAAAAAAAGGAAGTAATTAATGAGGCTTAATAGAGTGTTCTAATATAAGGATCAGCAAAAAGAATTCATCTTTTTTATACATTTTACCTATTGAAATTGCTTCGGTTAACCGTTATAATATAAGTAAGAGAGGAGGTATCATTATGTTGATAAATGAACAGCTTGAAAAAATCCAGATGACTAAATATCGCCTGAGCAAAGATAGTGGAGTACCGCAGGCAACTATCAATGATATTTGCAGCGGAAAAGCAGATCTTGAAAAATGTTCAGCTGGCACACTTTATAAAATAGCAAAAGTTCTCGGAATATCCATCGAGTCTATATTAGACTCGGCAAAGGAAGATATTCGCAGCTCCTTTGAAATATTCAAGAGCAATACTTGTCATCATGTAAAAGACATGGGTGATCTTGATTTTATAGTAGTAGTATTGGAGTCGGACGAAGTTCGTAAGCTTTATAATAAGCATTGGTATCCGGAAGCTCTATACTTACTTGCTATGCTTGATTATTTATCAAGAATAAATGAAATACCGCTTTGTACCAAATATAACGATCTTCGCACACGGAAACTGGAAAAACCTATATATCCAATTGGTGTGCTGCTTAACAGTGAAGTATTAAAATCCGATGAACCGTTACGCATAGCAGAACAGGAAGCTATTCCAGAATTCAGAAGATTTAATATTATTGAAAGTGAAGTGAGAAATGTTGTTTGAGCAGCCTTTCACCAAAGATAACCTTGATAATTATTTAAAAGAACTTGCTAAGGAGTTTCGTAAAATCAACGGTAAAAATATGCCTGCTGACATTATATTGATTGGTGGAGCATCTGTTGTAATAAATTACGGATTTCGTGAAATGACTTATGATATGGATGCTGTTATAAATGCAGCTTCATCTATGAAAGACGCTATTAATCATGTCGGTGACAAATTTGACTTACCAAATGGCTGGCTGAATACAGATTTTATGAAAACAACTTCGTATACTCCAAAAATCATTCAATACTCTAAATTCTATCGTACTTTTTCAAATATTGTAACATTTCATACTGTTACAGGAGAATATTTAATTGCAATGAAGCTTATGGCAGGTCGGCAGTATAAATATGACCTGTCAGATGTTATTGGTATTCTATGGGAGCATGAAATTAATGGTTCGCCAATCAGTATTGAAAAGATAAAGGAAGCAGTTGAAAATCTTTATGACTCCTATGATAAACTGCCTGAACATTCAAAAGTATTTATTGAAAGAGCTGTTCTAAATAAGGGCTATGAGGAAATGTACAAAAAAGTAAGACAAATGGAAGCCGATAATAAGGATATTCTGTTACAGTTTCAAGATGAATATCCTGATGTTACAAATACAGATAATGTTAACGATATTCTTGCAGCAATAAAGAAGAAAAAAGAAAATAAGTAATATTGTAAAAAAAGAGCGACCTTTAAGAAAAATCTTAGAGGTCGCTTTGCATATCGGAGATGTCAACGTCTAAAGGAATCGTTGATCATATAAATAATAGTTATTTAGTCAAAAATTCTTTTATTCCACCTGTTCCATCAGTAGAGATGAACGCATAATACGATAAAACACAAGATGCATCAACAGCATCAACAGAACCATCGTTGTTTACGTCCATCTTCTTTATTTCATCTTCACTCATTAAATAATCAGTTGTTGTCTGAATTTTGGCGTAAGTTGAAAGAATGATAGAAGCATCAACCGCATTAATACTATAATCACTATTTGCATCACCAAGATTTATTACATATTTTCTTGCATCAAAACCTACATCATTTGAATAATTGGATATATCGTTAACTGCAAATCCAGGTGTAATATCATCTATAAAAACAATAAGCTTAATCTGGTTATTTGGCTTAATTGCGCTTCCAACAAGATCGTATATGCCTCCACTGTAAGTATCAATAGGTGATCTCCAAGAATAACTTCTATCTTTATTAAGCTTGTTTACTACTGCTTTTATTTCTTTAACATCTGCTAATCCGTATACTATAAGATAATCGATATTTTTGTTTTTACCGCTGTTAAAGATAGCATCTACCTTAATAATATCTCCTAAAACAGAATTGCCTTCGCTATCTGTTGTAAAGTATTCAATAAAACTATTTTTATCGTTGAGTATAGAAGTCGGTTCAAGGGTAAAGTCTTTAAAAGATGTAATTTGTTTTATATTTTCAGACTTATGCGCTGTATCAAGCTGTTCTTCGTTCAGACTGCAAATTATTAACGGTGTATAGCTTGAACAAAATACGTCTGAACCATTTATCCCTAATTCATTGAGAATTTTTGAAGATGCTTCATTATATGCTTTTTTAACAAGGTCAAGCCTAATCTCTTGATAGTAATCTATGCTTTTCTGTTCAACTTCTCGTTCACTTAAGCCTTGTTCATACAATGAATAAATATAATCATGTCTCTTTTGTTCAGTATAGTTATCAATCTCTGTAGTATCAATATCCTTATAAAAGATATAATACATATTTTGGCTACTATCTGCCGAAGTTGGTTTAAGCTCAAAGTCCGTAAAGTACGTAATATCCGTTATATTTTCAGACTTTTGAGCATTATCATATTGTTCTTCAGTCAAGCTGCATATTACTAATGGTGTAAAGTTCGAACAAAAAACGTCAGAGCTATCTACGCCTAATTCATCGAGAATTTTAGCCGATGCTTCCTTATATGCCTTTTTGATAAGGTCAAGCCTTATCTCTTGATAATAATCTGTGCTTTTCTGTTCAACTTCTCGTTCACTTAATCCCTGTTCATACAATGAATAAATATAATCATGTCTTTTCTGTTCTACTATTTCGTCTATTTCTTTAGTATCGATGTCTTTATAGAAGATATAATAAGTATTGTTCTTGCTCTGATTGCTTTCTGTAATGCCAACGTCTTCTGCAACAACAGGCACTGTTGAAATTTGGAATGAGCCTATGAGCACTGCTGCCATTACAGCAGCAATTATTCTTCTTTTATTATTCATAAAAAGACCTCCTTCATATTATTCAATCATCATATCTTTTAAGAATATAAAATGATATATATTCTCTCACTTATATGATAACTGATGAAAAAGGAAATTTCAATATCTGTGTCCTAAACAGCAGGTTTTTGTCCTGAATCGCAGATTTTTGTCCTAAACAGCAGATTTCTTCAAGGATAATCTGTTGATTTGGGAGCATTATTATGGTAAAATAAATAAAAAAGGCTTCGGTGGTGAGAATATGATCAGAATTGCGATAGTAGACGACAGTCAGGAGTATATAGACATTATAAAAAGAAAAATTGCAGGTATTATGGAAGAAACATGCTATTTCCAGTATGATATTTCGGAATTTACTGACGGTTCGATGTTCGTGAGGGACAATTCCGCTTATGATGTGCTGCTCCTTGATATAGATATGCCGCATATTAACGGCTTTGAGCTTACTGAAAGGATAGACGAACGCTTGTCTGTACAAGGAACTACTCTCATATACATCTCAAGTCACGATAATTATGTGTTTGAGTCAATAAAGCACTCTCCGTTCAGATTTGTCAGAAAGAGCTTATTGGATACAGATCTCCCCGAAGCCATAAAGGCATACATTGAAAAACTTGAGAATTCCAATGATTACTTCAAATTCACCGACAGAGAAAACAATACCGAGGTAAGGATAAGGTTCAACGATATCGTCTATTTCGAGTCCTACAGCCATGATATATGCCTTTTAGATGCAAAGGGAGAACATTTTGTTATAAAGAGGAGCAATAATCTCTCACTTAATTCCCTTGAGGAAATGTACAGCTCAAAAGGCTTCATAAGGTCAAACAAGTCCTATCTGGTCAATTACAGGCATATTTACAAGATAATGGAAAACAAGATATACTTCACTAACGGCGGAACGGCTTTTATAACTCAACGTGACGTTAAGAAGTTCAAATTACAGTATCAATCCCTTATAATGAAGGAGTAAGTATGAAGGATATAATTATCGACAGCATATTTTGCATTATAGATACGTTTATAATCACATATTTCTTTGAATCGGTATTCAACAGGCGAAAATCAGACACCTTGACTTCTTTAGTGCCTGTATTTCTGATACTGCTTATGGCAGATCTGGGCATAACATTCCTGAAAGTGCCTTTATTCGCACAGCTTGCGGTATTTATAATACTGTGTGGAGCAGTGCTGGGAGTATTCTATAACGGAAATCTGCTGAAAAAGAGCTATACTATAATTATAACGATACTGCTGACTATAATACCGAGTCTGCTGATAATTTACATTATCTCATCGGCTTCAAATGTCAATTATGCGGCTTTGATAAGCAAAAACGATAATCTGAGGATAATGACCAACATCCTGAGCAAGCTTTTACAGTTTGCTATTATTCATGCAGTTATCAGAATAATGAAAAAGAAGAAAAACAGTATCTCCAAACCGCAGATACTAACCTTTGCTGCGATAATGTTTCTTTCGATAATTGCTGTAATATTCACAAGCAATGCTCTGCTGAAAGGTGATATCAATACATATTTCTGCATTTATACGACCATTGCTGTTATTATTGTTGATATCGGAGCCTATTGCCTTATATGGCTATATTCTGAACTGAATCGCAGGAAAATGGACATAAAGATGCAGGAACTGACCATACAGCAACAACAAAGGGATGTTGAGCGCATTATAAATAAGTATTATGAAACGCTTACCCTTCGCCATGATATAAAGAAATACGTTAATATAGCCATCGAAATGCTCAATGAGAAAGAATATGATAAGCTCGGAGAGTTCCTGAGATCATTTCAGGAGAATAAGCTCGGCAGCGCAAAAGCCTATATCAATACTCAGAACAAGATGTTCAACGCCATTATCAATCAGAAAATGAATGAAGCGGATAGTGCTGATATAAAGGTTGAATGCTTTATATACGATGATCTTGCCGATTTCAGGGGCATGGAGGACATCGAGCTGTGCCTTATCTTCCTGAATTTGCTTGAAAATGCGGTTGAAGCCGAAAAGAATGTAAGCAATCCTGTGATAAGGTTCACTATATTCCAGAAAGCAGCGTATACCTGCTTCAAAATAGAAAATGTGGTGGATAAAGATATCCTTTCACTCAATCCCGAGCTGAATACCACAAAGAAGGATAAGCATTCACACGGTATCGGACTCAAATCCGTCCGTGAGATAATCGAAAAGCATGACGGCATATTTAACATCACTCAGAACGATGAATGGTTCACAGTGGAGATAATGCTGCTGAAATCTGCTGTTTAGGACACAGATATTGACTTTTTATAATTAATTGCTATACTGAAAGTAAGAAAAGCATTAATTGCAGCTTACCTTCAGTATAGCTTTTTTAGTGGATAATTATTTTTTTGAAAATCTGTAATAAAACATAAAGTCATTCGTCTATATAGGTGAAGGAGGTGAGAAGATGAAGCAGGAACTGCACGAGATATACAAAAAATACGGCTCTGACCTTTATGCCTTTATTCTGCGAATGTGCCGCAGCGAGCAGCTTGCGAGAGACATTTTGCAGGACACCATGCTGAAAGCTATGCAAAGCGCCGACAGCTTCAAGGGGGACTGCTCCGTAAAGACATGGCTGTATACTATCGCAAGAAACCTCTGGTACGATTATCTGAAAAAAGCTGAGAACCGCAATCAGCCGCTTGATTCCGTCAGCGAGCCTGCTTCTCAGGTCAGTATCGAAGCCTGCTTTGCGGACAAGGATACAGCCCTGCGCATACATCATCTTCTTCACGAGCTTGACGAACCGTACCGCGAGGTATTTACCCTGAGAGTTTTCGCTGAGCTGAAATTCGCCGATATCGCCAAGGTATTCGGCAAAAGCGAGAACTGGGCAGGAGTGACATATTACCGAGCAAAACAGAAGCTTTTGCAGCTTCTGAAAAAGGAGGGACTTTTATGACAGAGAAAAAAATACCCTGCAATGTCATAGTCGACCTGCTGCCGCTGTACAAGGAGGACATTTGCAGCGAGGAGACCAAGGACATAGTTGAGGAGCATATCTGCGGCTGCGAGGACTGCCGCCTGCTTTGCGAGACCATGACAGTGCCCGAAATAAAAGAAAAGGAAGCTCCCACGGAGAGGGAGACATTCAAAAAAGTGGGAAAGAAGCTGAAAAGAAGCCGTTTTACCAAGTTTATGTCGGTGCTTATGTGTATTTGTCTTATGCTTTTTGCAGGCGTAAATGCAGCGTGGTATTTCCTCAAATACCGCCCCATGAAAAAGCTGTGCGAGGGCATGGAAAAGATAGCGCCTTATGATGACGGCAGCAAGGAATCGCCGAGGGTCAACAAGATAACTGTATATTCATCTGAGGACGATAAATACCAGTATTTAGTGGGTATGCCCCATTATCTGAATTTTAGTATGGGATATATGCTTGTTGCGCCAAAGGGCGCTGTATCGGTAGACAGTAACGGTATGCTCGGAATTAACAGCACAACTGACTCTGTTCAGAGACTGACGTATGATCATGCTATATTTCCTGATGATTACGTTGAAGTATGTGCTGTATTTGATACAGTGTACGACGGACAGGAAACTAAAGAATTCATTGGCTTTTGTACGGACAGGGATTTCAACAGACTGAAACAAGCTGATAACGTGGATCCTGAGTCTTCTGTAAAACTGAGGGAGTTCATTGAAGCTCACAGAGATGAGCTCAATGATATGAAAAAAGCCGCACAAGACAAGTGGAGAGACTACCTTAAATAATTTTTTCTATATGAACAGACGATAAAGAGAAAGTTTCTTGGCATAAACGAATAGTAAGTATACAGCAAAAGGGGCTGTAAAAAAACAGCCCACCAAAACAACACAGTTGCCTCTTCAAGAAAAATTTGAAGGGGTAACTGTGTTTTTCATGTTAATTGTTGAAAACTTCTCAAATTCCCCATAAACAGGGTATAACGAACAAGCACGAAGTAAAAATGCTTTTTTCGCGCTGGTAAAGATATATTTTATTGATAGTTCAGGCGGCTTTCAAAGCTGCCTGTTTCTTTAAATGATACTTATGAAGGTTGAAACCACAGCAAATAAGACCAAATTCCAGCATAACACTATCAAATCCTCTTCTTCTGAGGCGTTTGTAGTTACGATTCCATTTGATCGTGCCGAATGCTCCCTCTGCCTGAATGCTCCGATTCATCCTTAACAAAGCACCTGTAATAGAATTCAGGTTATCAATTACTTCTTTGTGGAAAAACGTCAGTTCTTCATTGACCTTGATTATCCTGTTGTTCTGACTTTTATGGCAC
>JAEEGJ010013798.1_pt1 | contig 19444 bp, 21 predicted proteins | sample 8958761 | NCBI WGS metagenome assembly JAEEGJ01 (sample SAMN16246546, study PRJNA631951) | gut metagenome | biome: gut microbiome; feature: rumen; material: RS-attached | host: Bos | place: Iran: Karaj | collected 2018-10 | reverse complement strand
CCGCTAGCTCATACAGCTTGTCGTTCCCATAGCGGTCAGTGCCGCAGTCAAGATGGATATCACCATCTGAATCACCGTCTTCCAAGTCTCTCGTTTCATAATACCTTCCCTTTCTTTTTTAGTTTTTACCGCAGATTACGTTCTTTTTATTTACCGCAGATTACGCAGATTATACAGATTATAGCTGCGCCTACACAAAGTCATGAGAAAAATCTGTGAAATCTGCGGAATCTGCGGTTAATTTAGACATCAGCCTTCAGACATCAGCCCTCAGACATCATTCAGTTCTCGTTCGGCTCACCGTCGCCGTTATTACCGCCTCCGGTGTTACCACTCCCCTCGCCCGTTGGAGAGGGGTTGGGGGTGAGGCTCCCCTCGCCCGTTGGAGAGGGGCTGGGGGTGAGGCTTCCATTAGGATTGCGGAAATCCTCAAGGCTGACCACAGTGCGGATCTTGCGCGTCTTGCCATTGATGGTACGCTCCACGGCTTTCACAATGTTCTGCGATGCTGTTGTCACACTACGTGTCAGGAACTGCTTCGAGGTGAGATTGTCGAGGTCGGTTGACTCAGGACTGAAGCGCACATGGACGCCCTCAATCAGCGACGTAGGGTTATAGTCCTTGTCAAGCATCTGGGTCTCGGTGGCCCCACCCTTCTTGTTCTTGATGGTGGGATAGAAGATGCCCAGACCGTCCAATTTGACGCCGATTCCCTGAGCCACCAGCTCTGGTACACACTGAGAGACCTTCACAAGAACAGCCTGGATGGCGTCAAGGCCGGCCAGACAGCCGTGCTCCTTCAAGTGCTCCGCCAGACCGCGTGTGGTCAGCGTCTCACGGCGGTCTACCTCGGCAAAGTAGTTGCCGCTGCCTGTCATACGGCTGTTCGTCTTCTTGCGGTAGTTGATACCCATCGAAATTTTGTTTACTGCCATAGTTCTAAAATGTTTTTGAATAGTTGATAATAAATGTGCTTATCGCTCGCGCCTCACGTGCTTATCGCTTCTGCCCCGCGTGCTTATCGCTCGTGGCCATCAAGCTTATCGCTCGCGGGCCGTCTGCTTATCGCTCGTGGCGTGATTGACAATGCAAAGGTACTACATTTGGGAAGGGCGTTGTCCGACTTTGTCCGACAGGCGGGAAATATTTTTGAAATTCTGCTCATCTTCCCACGATTTGAGGATGATATCACGGATGGGCGAGGCATTAAGGGCCTGTTGGTCCTGCAGTTCGGGCGGAAGATCGATGCAGTAATCCTCGCAGATGTATCGGACGGCATAAGGTGGAAGTTTCTGGGCTTTCGGTGTGACGCCGAAGATTTTGAGAATCTCCCGCCGAGTGGCAAGGTATCGGCTGAAGGTTCGGGGACTGACGTCGGCCAGTCGTGCCAACGTGCTTTTGCTGATGAATCGTTTCTTGTCATAGTAGTTTACCATTCTATCTGTTGTTGAAGTGATTTCGAAATGAGCCAGTTCGAGTGGTCGGCCAGTTCGAGCTCGTACTGAATGACGCTGCCAGAGTCCGTCGTCTTCTCGCGGAATCCCACGAAGCGGTGGCTGTCCTCATCCATGCGGACGCAGCACTCGCCGACGCAGCCCAGATGACCGAAGCGCACCTTGCGGACATACACCATCGTACGCTTCTGCACGAAGTCGCGCTGCAGGATCTCCACCCACGTGGCCTTGTTGGCATAGTCCGAGGTGCCTGCAATGTCCCACATCTCCGGCACGTATGCCACGCCGTCCTTCATCAGCGGCGGCTTGCGCGGGTGGGCCACCATCCACGTCAGCTGGTTTTCCACCTGTGCGAAGTCCACCACCTGACCGATGATGTAGTTGGCACGCTCCAGCGGGTCGCCGCCCTTGGCCTGCGTCTGGTCCACCCAGTTGGCGGGGTCGATGATGGTCATGTCGGTGGCGAAGCGCAGGCGGACCTGCCGGGCGGCATCGAGGATGTCGTCGATGCCCTTGCAACGGTTGGCGTCGATGACGTAGAAGTGGTCTGCCAGGAATGTCATGGCCTGGCGGTAGGTCTCCTCGTCTACTGTGTCACGTGCCAGGCGTCGTCCGATGAGCATCGTCGCCAACTCGTGGTAGAGCAGCTTATAGGGAAACTTCTCGGGCGAATAGAGGCAGATGCGCCAGCCGTGTTCCACGGCCAGCGAGAGGGCTTTGAAGAGTGTGAATGTTGACTTGCCGCTGCCGGGGAATCCGGAGGTGACGCCGAAGTAGCCCTTCTCCAGCTTCTCCAGTCGTGCCAGCTGTTCGAGGTCGATGGTCACACCCTCGGGAATCATGCCCAGCTCGTAATATTCGTGCAATCCGGGCTCCCACTGCTCCACCTGTATCTGCCCCACAATGGGGCTCCATTCGGCGGCCTCGATGCAGGCCCTGACAGCCGCCGTTCCGCCGTGCTGCAGCACCTCGTTGGCATCCTTTGCACGGCAAGGGGTCTGACCGTCGGCGTCGTTGTATTGCCAGCGTACCACCCGGCAGCGGGCGGAACCGAAGTAGCGCAGCAGCTTTTCGCGGGCGCCGTTGCCCGCCTCGTCGTTGTCCACGGCGATGACGACCGTGCGCACACTGGCGAAGAGCGTGTCGCGGAAGGCATCGAACAGTTCCATGCGCGAACTGGCCCCGTTGCCCAGCGACACCACGGCCTCGTAGCCGCTCTGGATACACGCCAGGGCGTCGTTGCGTCCCTCGGTGATGATCATCGTGTCGTGACCCACCACCGAGTTGACGTTCCACGGAATGGGATCGCAGCCCGCCTCCTGCGAAAAGCCTTTCTCCTTGTGCAGCGGCCGGTAGTGGACGTTGACGCAGCGCGCACCGTCGAACGTGGGATAGGCAATGAAGATCTCCTCGCTTCCGTCCACCGTCCGCGGTATCCAGCGGATGCCCATGCGCCGCACCAGCTCCATCGGCAGGCGGCGCTCCTTCTCGAAGTAGTCGACCACCGCCTGCGGGAAGTCGGTGCGCAACAGCGAGAGGTCTATCGACTTCTGCTCCTTCGCCTTGTGGCCGTTGCGCTTCGGTGCGACATGCGCGTCGTACCACGCCTCAGTCCAGAACCAGTTGCCGCAGTTGTAGCAAAAGGCCCAGCCGTCGTCGGGATACACGGCGACGCATTTCTCCTTGCGGTGTTCCTTCTTCCTGTTGGCACTGCACAGCGGACACTGACAGCGCAGCACGTTCTTGCTGTCCTTCTCGCGCCGTACCTTATGTGCCGACCTCAACTCGGCATCATCCAACACATAATACTTTCCATCAATTGTCTTCATCTTCTTTCTTTTTACCTTTTTACTTTTTTACCTTTTTACCTTTATAGGCTTGAACTCTTCTGCCGGTACCCAGTCATGCTTCGTGTGACTGTAGAACCAGTTGCGGTGGCGTTGCGGCGGAGCATCGTCCGGCAACGGCTGTCCGTGCGACGCATAGCGCCTTCCGTCGCGCACCGTCTCGAACTCGCTTTGCGCTCTGAGGGGCTGCGGGGAGTCAGAAAAACCAGCGTGCGTGTCGTCAAGACACACGCACTTTTTCTGTTTTTCTTTTTCTATATCTATTTCTATATCTTCGCCTGCGTACCTATTATTACGCGCAGGTGAGTTTTGATTCATGAATGATTCCCGAAAGCGTTTCCCTTCAATCCTGAACAGGTTATAATCGACAATGATATGCCTCACGTAAGCCCTCGATTTCTTGGCCAGGACAGCCAGTGTCGACAACTGTCCGTTAGTGAAGACACCCTCGTAGTCGTCACACTGCGACAGGTACAGCACAATCATCAGGTACGTGCCGAAACCGGTGGCACCCTCTTCGGCTATCAGGTCGGTCATCTCGGGCCTCGACAACACGTTCCGGTAAAGCTTGATAAAACCCTTGTTTTTCATATATTTATTTTTTCTCTATTTCAAACGCTTGTCGGCGGTTCTTCGTCAAGTCGATGTGGCACGACACGTGTACCCACCACGTCGGTCCGCTGTGCTCGATGATGAGATGGTCGTAGTCGGGCAGACAGTCGCGCATCCACCGGAACAGCACCCGTGCCATCTGCTGCTCGGTGGTGATGGAAAACGGCCAGTGCTGGCGCGGCACCTGGATGTCGGCGGCGAAGCCCTCCATGTGCTGTGAGTTCAGTGCACCGCCCACCAGTTTGTTGAGCATCGGACAGCGGTAGCCGCTGGTCACACGCAACGGCACGTTAAACCGTTGCCGCGTCGGTTCCAGACAGCGCACAGTGAGATTTCGAAGCCGCTCGATGTGCCGCTTCAACGGGATGTTAGGAATCTGATAGGCCTCGGCGGTGGCCGAGCGCAGGAACTCGGACAGCACAAAGTGCTCCGAGAACCGTTCTGAAAGATCAATAGCTTTCATGACGTTTCTTACTCGTTTTTAGTTAAAAAATTTGATGTTATATTTTCGATGACAAAGGTATAACAATCATAGGCCAAATGCAAGTATTTCTTCAATTATTTTCATGTAGAACAAAAGAATACTCCCATATAGGTAGCTCTATTAAAAATAAAGTGCTAACTTTGCATCTTCATGTCTGTAATTCAGCAGACAATTATAAATTTATATAACTGTGAAATATTTACAAATCAAGGCCGTCATGCTTAAAAAAAAGTGAATGACGGCGAGTTAGCAGCGCGACTCAACAAGAGTCGCAAGTATGTCAACCAGGTTACAACAGGCAATAAGCCCGCATCGCTCAAGATGTATGCACAGTTTGCCAAGGCACTACAAGTCCCGTTAGCCGCCCTCTTCGACGGCTATCCGCTCCATCTGCTTGACGACTAAAAAAACTCCCCACGGTCCCTAGTTGGATCGTGGGGAGTTACACAATAAAAATTATAGTGCTGCAACTTTTCGGATGGCATTACGGATTGAGGATGCACGCCATCCCATGCGGGACATGAGTGTAGAGAAAGTGATACGGTCGTGAGCAGGGACTTCCAGTTGATAGGTGTCCGTCTGCATGTCAGCATCTTCCACTAGATCGTCAGCATCGTAGAAATAGCCTGCTTCTGGCAACATGTCCTCCGTAATATCGTCAGGCTGAAGAAGAGTCGTTGCAGAAAGTTTTTCCTGTTTTGCGTCAACCAGATAGAGGGCGTTCTCTACTTCTGGATGAAGATAGGCATCGCGTAAATCGAGCTGACCACCAATGAAGGCCATCAGACGAGCCTCTGATATCTGAACGCCAAGGTATTGATAGCCGTCTGCTGCTTGCTTGAACAGTGTGCAAAGATAGTTCGTACCAGTAGCGTCTGCTGCCGTCAATATCTGCGGAACGTCATAGTATTCCAGTGTATTGATAAGTGTAAGCGGTCTCATATCTGCAACATTTTTAAGTTCGACATCTGAAAAGTGCTTGTCCGCCACCATGTATAATGGGAACGGTGCACACCTGTTTGTTTTACTACACCATCAGTCGGATTCAATATCAGGGCAATAACTCCTTTGAATTGTCTGAACATCGGGAGCTTGAGGTTCTTTCTGGCTTTCTTCTCGTTATCAATAATTGAAAGACCTACTGCCAATGGCAATTGTTCGCCCCAATTTCGAGCGGGGTCAGCCTCTGCATACGAACGGAAGTCCTCTTCGTTGTAAGCGTCTGCTTGCTTTGCCAGCCTATAGAAAGGATGTTCCGATGGAACCAGTACGTCTTCCGGTGGGCAACCATCTGGCATTTGAACAGTCCATGTCGGATTGAATTCCTTGCAATAGTCTTTTATTTTGTATGGTGTAAGCATTGTACTATTCTTAATATCGCCTGCAAATTTAGGTAAAATTTCCGATATTACAAAATATTCGAGCATAAAAACGCCCCACAGCCTTTTACAAATCAAGGTTGTGGAGCGATGAGGTTTGTTATGAGGTCTTCCCTCTTACATCTTACATCTTCCCTCTTACATCAGACATCAGACATCAGACTTCAGTCGTCAGTCGTCATCTTGGTTCCTATGCCATTCGCGTCGTTCCTTTATGTATTTGTAGATGAACACGACATAAATGACACCAAATAGAATGATGACCCAATATTCAGGTATTCCTTCCATATCTCGCTATGTTAAATGGCTATTATATATTCCAATCACCAAAGTGGTAGGCTTAGTCTACCCAGCCGAAGTCACCTTCTGGATTGAACTCGGGGGCACCCAGCCAGTCGCCGTATTCATTCGTTTCGGGCGGAGTGGGACTACCTGCAAGGATGTTAGTATGGTACTGCATAAGCACTACCTTCATTTCTGGTTTCTCGTATGCTTTCTTTTTCATTGCTCTGTCCTCCACTCGTTATTTGATTACAACCTTGCGACCATTGTTGATATACAGTCCCTTCTTCGTGGGCTTGCCGTCGAGCATGCGACCGCTCATCTCGTACCAGCCGTCGAAAGAGACGTCGCCTGTTTTAACGTCCATTTCACCAACCTTGGTAACTTCACCATTGACATCCAGAAGACGCAAAGTGATGCGCTGTGGTAGTTCGCCGGCAAATGCAGCGCGGTTGATGTCAAGGGCTGGAGCATTGTTCGGCGTGTCGCTCCACAGCAGATAGCAACTCATAGGGCGGATTTTCGCACCCTCGGCTACCTTCACGAAGTCACCAACCTCAATGCCAATCTTCTCCACACCAGCAAAGCCGTATGCCCTGCCTATTTCGGAGGCATGTTCTGCACTATAACCCTCATCACTGTTATCGGTTGTCCACTTGATGTAAGAATACGTTCCCTTGAACGTCCAGTGGCTACCTGCATCCGCCGTCATACAATCACCGCCGCCAGTCGTACAGAGTGAAACGCCTGTATTGGGGATGGTCAACGTGATACCTGTTTCTGTCGGCAGGAACAGATATGGCGTGTTTGCTGTCAATGTGCCTGCATTATTTGCATCGTCGCCAGTTCCCTGCATCGTGGCAACCCAAATGTTTCCTTCTTTCTCTACACCAACAAAGCGGTAGAATGTGCCGCCCTCGTTGCCCGTGCAGGTATAGTTGAACGGTAGCATTACCGTCGATGCCTTACCAACGGTGAACGTGCGGTTATACGTCACATTATCGACCGTCACTGCTGTCGGAATATTGATGGTTGCCGTTGATGTTCCGTCAATGGTTGCAGTCAAGCCCTGTGATTCTTTTGTCAGCATTACCCCTGTGCAGAATACGGGCTTGAGCGTCTTGCCTGCAAACTCTGCCCTCTGGTCGTCGTCGAGAGTGCCTATATAGATATTACCGGTGCTGGCGGTAAATGCCTTGCCGTCGGCGACGCGGAGGGTCTCGACATCGTTGTAGTTCGAGGCAAGGATGCCGTCGCTCTCGTTAGTCCAGCCCAGGGTGACCGTACCGCTCCTCCTGGGGTGTAATTGTTCTCCAGATCCGATGCCTGAGTATATTAAGTCGCCATTGTCACCACCCACAGCAATGACTTTTCCGCCGTTGATGGTGATGGTTCCACATACTCCCACAAGGCCGCCACCAATGCCAGCAGCACAAAATCCACCCTGTGCGACAACCTCACCGCCATTGATGATGATTGTACCTCCCGAGGTGTTGTTGCTGCTGCCGCCAAGCCCCGCAGCATTGTTTCCGCCCCTGGCTGCAACATTACTATTGATGACCAACGTTCCAACCTCCCTGGCGCCGATACCGGCTTGATAGTCCTCTCCATATGCGTAGAGGATTCCCTCGCCTTCGATTGTCAGTTTATTGCCAGCAGACAGTTCGATACCCTTTGAGGCAGTCAGCGTCTTGCCCTCATCCAGAATGAGCGTCACGTCGCCGCTGATGGTGATGCGCTCATCAACAGTCACATCGTCATCGGCTCTGTACACAAGTCCGTAATCACTGTTCATCGTGGTGGTTGATGCCGTCACGGATATGTAATCGACGACTTGGAAAGTCAGGCTCTTCGACCCCGTGAAGTTGCTGCCACTCGTTGCTGTGACGGTAAGCGTGTAATCGCCCTTGTCGTTGATGGGCGTCTGGCTGAATGCTGCCGTATAGTCTTCGTTTATAGTCAACTTATTACCGCCAGCATCAAAGACGTCAAATTCTATGTCTATGTCATTCCCTGTGTAGGGATAGTAGGGCTGGATGCCGCTGATGGTGACATTCTCAAAATCTACTTTCTCCAAATACGGGTGAAGTGTCTTGCCTTCGATGTTGTCCGTGGTTGCAACCACATTTACATCGTTCTCGGTATAATAGAAATTCTTGCCTGCTGTAAAGCGGATTTCTTCAACATCGTTAATGCTGCTGAAGTATATGAAATCATCCTCGTTAGTCCAGCCAAGGATTACCGTGCCGCTTTTCGTTCCGTGATAACCTACGCCTATACCGTAACCATCTTCATAACTGCCAGCGACATAGTGAGAGCCTCCATTTGCCGTCACCTTTCCACCGTTGATGGTAATGGTTCCGCATACGCCTCCCAGACTACCGCCGATAGCAGGAGTGTAAGCACTGCCAGTAACATTTATTGTTCCGCCATTGATAGTGATGACGCCGCCATCAGTATTGCCTTGATAATTGGTTTTAGAGCCACCAATACCAGCGCTGCCCCCATCTCCTCCAGTGGCAGTGATGTTACCGCTGTTGATAATCAGCGTACCAACTTCCATTGCGCCAATACCGGCATTATTTCCGTCTCCATTAGCAATAAGGCTTCCATTGCCTTCAATGGTCAGTTTATTGTTCTTAGACAATTCAATGCCCTTCGATGCCGTCAGGGTCTTGCCCTCGTCAAGCATAAGCAGGATGTCACCGACAATGTTGATGCGGCTGCCAACGGTAATATCGTTAGACACTTTATAAGGGACGCCATATTTTTCGTCCATCTCTGTGGTAGATGACGTAACCGTGATAATGTCCACAACGGAAAAACTGATGCTCTTTGACCCCGTATAGTGGTCACCTGCCGCCGTGATGGTAAGCGTGTAGTCACCCTTTTCCTTGATGGTTGACGGGCTGAACGCTGCTGTGTAGTCCGTTCCTTTCACCATCGGATTGCCTTCCAGGTCTGTCACCGTATATGTCAAGTCAATGTCATTTCCAGTGTAGCGATAGTAAGGCTCAATCCCGTTAATGTGGGCGTATTCCAGAGTGTACTTGGCAAGTAGCGGATATAATGTCTTGCCACTGATATTCGCCGTTGTAGCTATTATATGTTCACCGTTGTCAACAAAGTAAAACTCATCATCCAGCGTCAGCGTTTCTACATTGTCATAGTTGGTGGCATAGATGAAGTCATCTTCGTTCGTCCAGCCAAGAGTTACCGTCCCGCTTGTTCCTGCATCATATCCAGGGCCAATTCCAGAAGCCCTGTCGCCATTCGCGGTGACCTGGCCTCCGCTGATGTTGATCACGCCACACGCGGCAAATGTTCCTCCGCCAATACCAGCAGCGCAATAGCCTCCCGTTGCAACAATTGTTCCACCGCTAATGTTAATCGTTCCGCTCACACCTTCATAGCCGCCACCGATAGCAGCAGCAAATCGTCCGCCTATTGCGGTAACGGTTCCGCCGTTGATATTGATGGTTCCGCTTGTTCCAGATGTGCTATCATGAAACCCTCTGCCAATAGCAGCATAAAATTTATCGGCAGTGGCATTGAGCGCACCATTGCCCTCGATGGTCAATGTGTTGCCTTCATCCACCTCGATACCCTTTGACGCAATAAGGGTTGCCCCCTCGCCAAGGTTCAGCGTCACCGTGCCGCTGATGATGATGCGTTCCGAGAAGGTGACGGTGCTGTTTCCCGTAATGGAAACCACACCGTTCTTCCACGTCGTCGCATCGCTGATGGTTTGTCCATCAGCTGTAATATTCACATCACCGGCCCACGCCGTTACGGACGTCATCAGCAGCACGAAGAGCGTCACGGTTATTCTCCGTATAGTCTTAGTCTTCATATTTCCTGTTGGCTTTAATTTGTTGTTTTTGTTTTTTAAGCGTTTTTATATACCACACCAGGATGCAAACGCTGTAAATGACCAGCGCCACCGATGCGACCAATTCAGCTGTGCTCATATTTAATAGAAACTCATACATAGCCGATGTGTCAGGTACTAGGTTCCTTCCATATCTCGCTATGCTAAATGGCTACTCAATATCCCAGCCTCCGAATTGGTGGCCTTTTTCTACCCAGTCGAAGTCACCTTCTGGGTTGAACTCGGGAGCACCGAGGCCAGCACCACTGTAAGCCAGCATTCCCTGATATTTCATCTCGATTACCGCGAACTGAGGAGTTACATATTCTTTCTTCATTTAACTACCTCCTTTCTGCCGTTATGGATATACAGTCCCTTCTTCGCAGGTTTACCGTTCAGCTTCTGACCTTCGAGTGTATACCAGTATCCACTCCCCTCGCCCCTTGGAGAGGGGTTGGGGGTGAGGCTTGTTGTCTCGCTGCCCTCGACAATCACCACCTTCATGGCTTCCGGCAGTTCCGTCGTTGGCGCCTCACCGTTCATACCAGGGGCTGCTACACCACCCGAGTTTTTCAAGTAGGCGCGCATCGGGTTAATCCACACGTTGTTGGTAACCTTTACGAATTGTCCAACGGTAGCACCGCTTTTCTCCTCGGCAGCGAAGCCATAGATGCTGCCAATCTCTGCCTCACGGGCTGCGGTGTACTCAGGATCACTAGTATTGTGTGTCCACATGATGCGCTCGTAGGTGCCGATGAAGTCCCATTGGCCATTTTCCGTCGTATGTTGATTTGCCGTGCAGACTGTTACTTTTTCCTCACCGTTGTTCACCACAATCTTTCCGCCGTTCGTTCCGTCTGGTATAAAGATATACGGTGTGTTCGCCTCGATGGTTCCCGTCTTTACCTCTTCGTACTGCACTTCCCAAGGCGTCACAGCCGTGTTCACACCCACAAACGTGTTGAACGTACCACCTGCCAACTTGTCGACACCGATGCTGAACGGCAGATACAACGTACATGCCTTGCCTGCCTCAAATATGCGGTCCAAATCCACGTGGTCCACCACTACTGGCGTTGGTATATCAACAGTTACGATGGTGGGAGGAGTCTCAGGGGTGGTAGGCTCTGGCGTCACCAGTGTCAACGTCGCACCGCCTCGCTGGTCGGTGGTAATGGTGTAGGCGTTATCCACCGACTGAACGTCATGGCCTTCGTTATCCTGAATAACAAGAGGTTTGCCCTTGATGGTGAACATCGCTACCACTTCTCCTGCGTATTTGCCTGCGCCGGTGATGGTGACGGGGTAGTCGCCCGTATCCTGCAGCGTGCCGGTAGGAGCCGCTACGGTGTAGTCAGTCGTTTCGGTCAACTGTGTAGTGCCGTCCCATACTTTAACGTTGTTGGCGTCGAATGTCAGCACATTACCCGTCCATTCCTGTGTCTCTACTTTGGTCATGATATCCTTATGCGCCAGCAGTTTCTTCACATCTGCCGTCACCGTTACGTTGCCAGCGGGCATGGTGATGGTGTAGGTGCCGTCACCGTTGTCGGTAATGAGTTGTTGTGCGCGGGCTTCGGGGGCGGCGATGCCCAGAAGCAGCAGAATAGCTGCGCGAAGTATATTCTTATTCTGTTTCATTGCATTCTTTTGTTTTTGTTGTTCTACAAAGTTGTTGATGTCACCGGTGGCTTATTCTATATAGTCATCGTAATCGGGTATCTCTTCGGGCGGGGTGGAGCGATTGCCGTTCGATTGTTCCGTGGCTTCGACGTTGGTGGCACTGTAGCCCGCCTCAAGCTCGATAACGATTGTAGAGCCCTTGCTGAGGTCTTGGCCGTTGCCGGTGTAGGGCTGGCCATCGACACTGAGTATCTTGAAGTGCTCAGGCAGGGTGAGCACGAAGTCATTGTTGCTGCCAGTGCCTTGACCTGTACCTTCGCCCGTCCATACAAAGTAGCACGACGTGGGGCGAATCTTCGCGCCGCTCTTCGCCCTCACGAAGTCGCCGGCCACGACGAGTTGTTCGTCCACCTCCTTGGTCGCTCCTGCGAAGCCGTACACCTTGCCGATTTCTTCGGAGTTCTCGCTGTCGCTCCAGTAGCGAGGCTGGTAGGTGCCTTTGAAATTCCATTTGTTCCACGAATATGTGCCATCGCTGCCGTCGTACTCGGTCTGCTTGTTACCGCGTTCGTAACCCTCAGTGAAGATATCGAAGCCTTGGTAGTAGTCGTCCCCATTAGTGAAGTAGAGGTATTTAGCGTCCTCACCAGGCATGAAGAGATACGGCGTGTTGGCCTTCATCGTGGTCACCTCGTTGGAGCCTTCCACGCCCACTTCCCTCATCACGGCAATCCAAAAGTTAAACGGCACTTCCTCAATGCCTGCGAACTCGTAGAACTTTCCCTCCGAAATGTTGTCATATTCACCCCGCCTGATATCGTTCTTCGTGAAGTCGAACGGCAGCATGATGGTCACGGCCTTGTCTCTGGTGAACGGACGGTTGTAGCGCAGGTAATTTGTCCTCTGTTTCGTCTTGACATCCTTGATGCCGAGCGGCATGTCATCGTACTCGATGATGTAGCTCTTCTCCCCGCTGTAGCTGTACGTCTCCACCAGGTCACCGTATGTCGGCGTATAGTACTTGCCGTCGAAGACCATGGTGTGGCCGTAGACCTTCAGGAAGCAGTGGTCGGTCGGAGTGCCAAAGTGGGCGAAATTGTCGGGAGCGTCGGCCGATTCCACAGCGGGCGAGCCTTGCTTCAGACCGCGTGTGCCGACGTAGAAGCAGTTGGTCAGTTTACCCTCACCATAGCCGTTACTCCGGTAGAAGAAGGTGCTGTTCTTGTCGTTGTCATATCCCCAGTAGAGTTCGCACTTGTTGCCATTGTTGTCGTACTGGCCGTGCAGGAAGAGGCAGTCGGTGAGGTCAACATACGCATACTGCGACATGGCACCGACAAATCCACCGCAGCCATAAGTCTGGTTCCATGTGTTCGGGTTGCAGATGAGTCCGTCGAACACGCAGCCCGTGATGTGGCATTGGTTGTATTGCGAACTCAGGAGACCCACGAATCCGCCGTGCTCCGCTTCACCGTTGATGGTACTGCTGATTTGGGTGCTCACATGGCAGTTCTCAATGGTGAGGTTACCGCTGGCAGAACCTACCAGACCGCCCATGTAGTTCCAATTACCGCCATCAATCAGTCCCGTTGCGTGCAGGTTGCGGATGGTAGCGCCGTTAGTGATGCAGAATGGAGCGCAATTAGGCACATCGGCAGTATAGTTGAAGGTCAGCGTATGGCCGTCACCGTCGAACGTTCCTTTGAACGGGTATTTTCCGCTACCCGCCATCGTTGTCACGGTGATGTCGTCATCCAGCATCACGGTCTTGCCGCTGAAGCCGTTCAAATCAGCATCGACATCCATGCGCTGACAGAAGTAGTTCCAGCCCTCGGCAGTCTTGATGGTGTAGGTGTCGCCGCTCTGCGTGATGTTGTCTTCATTCAGCGGGTATGTAATCGTGGCGTTGATGTTCACATCCTCAGCGGGCATGTTTAACGTGTAGATGTTGCCGCTTTGCGTGTAGGCGATGTTATTGCCCGACGTTGCACCCGTCAGAGTCAATCCTTCAAGTATTTCGTCCATCAACTGTGTATAGGTGATTGTCATCGCTTCGCCCTCCAAAGCCGAGACCTTGTTGACGCTGAACTGCGTGTAATTGTTGTTAACCTTGAATCCAGTCAAGATGCTAAAGTCCTTAGTCAGCGTGTAGTTCGTACCGTTGATGTTAATGGTGGCCGTGGCGGTGTAGGAGCCTACAGCCGAAGGTCCTGTGGTCGATACCTCATTTGTCTCCTTGTTTGTATAACTGATGCCGCTACTGGTGAGATTTTCTATTCCTGTCTGACTTTTAAAGGTTCCCAGCGTAGGTTGCAGTTCGGCAATATGACGGTAATAGTCATAAGACACATCTTCGGCAGATAGTGTCAGCGTGGCCTTACGGTTGGTGAGGTCGCAATGGTGGCTGGCGTCATTATTGTCGCACGTAGCAGTCAGTACGTTGCCGCTGGCAGAAATTGCATTCTCAGACGTGAATGTGTGTCCGAGGTCAACGGCAGCAGCCGGAGTGTAGGTTACGACTATAGAACCGTTAGAAAATACGAAGTCCTCAATTTGACTGCTGCCAGAGAACATGATTTTCAGTGGTTCACTTTCGCTAACCTCCACACTGCCTTCAAAAATGACGGAAGAGTTTAATACACCATTATCTTCTGAAGGGAAGTCGTAGTCGCTATTGTTTCCTTGCAGATGTAGCAACGTTGAAGTGCTGTTCTTATTAAGGCCGACATACATCTGCATACCACTTTGGTCGAATTTAAATCTTTTCAGTTCTACCTTGGTGACAGTTCCCTTCAGATTGGCAAATTCGATGACTCCGCTGCCACTGATAAAATGATAGAAGCGCGTCGACTTTGAATTTGAATTGCAGATAATCTTGGCATCCCCTGTACATGAATAGTGGATTTCCATACCATCGGTATTCGATAGCGTATAATCATTGCTGGGCGTTGTCTGTCCCGACTTGCCGCCGTCCATCGTCCACGTCACGGTTTCTTCGTTTGCCGCCCACGCCGTCTGCACCATCGTGAGCATCGCGGCGAGGGTGAGGATGAGATTGAATTTCTGTCTTGTCGTTCTCATTTTCTTTTTAATTGTTTATGTTTAATGGTTTAACTTTATTACTATCTCAGTTTGCCTTTGCCATCCAGATATTTGGTGAAGGTCTCCCACTGCACGGCGTTCTTCTTGATATTGGCCTGCGTGCGCTCGTCGCTGATGAACTGGGCGGGATAGCAGTCGTGCAGGTAGTAGCGGGGATTGTCGGCATCCGCGCCAATCATGGAATAGTGCAGCACGAGGTCGGTGAATACACGGCTGTCTATGTCGGATACGAAGCGGCTGACCTCGAACAGTACGTCCTCGCCGAGGTGGAACTCCAGCTTCTCTTTATTATAGTTCTTCATCAGTTTCGTGTAAAGATGCTCGTCCTGCTTCTTGAAGCGGATTTCGCGGGTGCTGACGTTGAACCACTCTATGTCGTCCTCGGTGAAGAGGGTGTCGATGGCGGCTGTTGCGCCCCTTGTCTCGCCGCCCGCCTCGCAGACGAAGAACCTGGTCTGCTCTACGGGGTCTGTCGTAAACGGCTCTTCCTGCTCGTTGTCGCTGTTGCTGCATGAGGCAAGGAAGATGGCCACGACCATCACGAAGATGTTTCTACAGGAAATCAAATGTTTCATTGTTGTAAAAGTTTTATGGTTTATACATTATATATTATCTGAGTCTTCGATAGGGTAAAGAAACAGAGCGGCTTGTCCTGCATTCGTGCAGAACAAGCCGTATATCGCCATCGTGCGCCGACACAAGTGTCGTCACTCAATGTCTTTTTAGCCTCTATAGAAGTATAGTGAGTGAGTGAGTGAGTGAGTGAGTGAGTGAGTGAGTTAACGAATTATTTGACATGGCCAAACAATTCGCGTTAAACAATGTTATCACCTCAATCTTTCTCATACCTGAAATCTCATCTCGGTTAAAATCGTCGATTATTCAAATTCGCTGCAAGGCTGCGGTTAAGCGAGGGGCATGATGCTATAGCATCAATGACCAGGCGTGAGCAGTCTCGCATGCTTTCAACGTGCAAAGTTACGAATTAATTTTCATATTACACACAATTTCAACGTTAAAAGAGTAAAAAGGACACGAAAAAGCCCCGAATGATAAAATTGTTGGGGTGTAAAATAAATGCCGAGACTCCATTGGAATCTCGGCGGGGGGGGGTGATATGGGGGGATGGTTACTTGTCGTTGTAATGTTCTTCGGCTTTAACCACAAGCACTGTAACGCGGTCGTCATAGATGTCGTAGATGATGCGGTCATGGGCAGTGATGTGGCGCGAATAGGTCACGTCATTGCCACCGACAAGTGCTTCAGGATGACCCAGGCCTGTGCGGGGATGCTGCATGATGTCCATCAGAATCTTTGTCGCCTTCTTGAAAAGGTTCGGGTTCGACTTCTTCCACTTGCGTAGCGTCCGTTCGGCTTCCTTGGAATACTCAATCGTGTAGGTCATAAGCTGTCGAAAAAGCGTTGCATCTCCTCGGGGGTGCTGCACTTGACAGTTTCGCCCTTGGCATATTCGCGGCGGGCCTTGTTGATGGAGCGGCGCAGGGCGGGAGTGATGGTGTTGTCATCGCTGATGGAAGCAGTGCGCACCGATGCTATGCCGCGTATCAGCTTCAGTGCCCGCTTGATGTCGGCCACAAGAGCGTTGTCCTCCAGCGTGATAATCATCTGGGCCTGTTTGGGGATGGATGTTGCTGTTGCCATAAATAGAATGTTTGAATAGTTTTATGCTGCAAAGTTACAACTTTTCTTTCATATAACAAATAATTACAGCGTTAAAAGAGCAAAAAGGACACGAAAAGATGGCTGAGGGCTGATGGAAGATGTAAGATGGAAGAGGGAAGAGGGATGATGTCTGAAGGCTGATGGATGAGGGAATTTTCGGTAGAAAAAAAATTATTGGTGTCCGATAAATATTTATATACTTCATACTCTCTCGTCTCATCATCGGTTTATGGTCTATGGATTGGACTTAGCACCTCAATAAGTCTTTGACAGAATAAATCCGACTCAAATCCTCGAATGAGAAGTATTGATCATCCATTATCATCCAGTCTTCACGCTGTTTGCGACTGAGACGCTTGATGTCTGGGAACATTGAGATAGGAACGATAATCTCACGGCCATCAGTAAGATAAGCCGCCATTGAACCACGCTTCACGTTAAAGTCCAACTTCTTAATGCCCAGATTGGTGTCCTTGAATTTACACATATCTTTGTCCTCCTATTATTTTATTTTCTTTATCTGAATCTTCTTGCCAGCAAACACATCATTTATGAGTCGGTTCAACTCATCCCAGTGCTTGTCGATGGCCTCTATGATGAGCGTCTCCTCGTCGGACGAGAGTTCCGACCATGCCACCTCAATCTTCTTCTGTCCGTTCTCCTCAATCCATATCTTGGCAACTGTATCGCCACGATGTGACTTCTTACTGCCGCGACGCACCACGTGAATGTGTCGACGGTTCTCTGTCGCATCTGCAGGAAAGACAGAGAGAATGAAGTAGAGAAGTATCATCAGTTTACCCATGTACCTGTTTCCTTTTTCTTATTTCCGCATGCAAAGTTACACATTTTATTCCATATTACACACAATTTCAACGTTAAAAGAGTAAAAAGGACACGAAAAAGATGGCTGAGGGCTGAGGGATGATGTAAGATGTAAGATGTAAGAGGGAAGAGGGATGAGGGAAGAGGGCTGAGGGATGATGTCCCAGATGGTATGGCCCGGTTGAATGTGTGTCGTCAAAAGTCTCCGTGTCGGTTAAGGGATTGGGTTGTACCCTATTATTCATCGGGTTTGCCAAAGTCCTTGATGTGCCCTTCGGCTATCATCTCGGCAAAATGCTGATGATTTTTGTGGTAGATGACATGGAAGAAGAAAGGCTCTGTCACACCGTTAATCTTAATTTCATCATCGCATACATCGAAGAGTTGCTGCTGAGTAACGTATCTCTTGAACATGGCAGAGAACATACGACTACGGTATTCTTGAACCGTCATGTTCTTCTTGTGGCTAGGTACAAGATGTATGAAGTCGCAAAAGTAACTCAATATTACGTTAGGCATCCGTTGCATCAGGTCGGCTATACACTCTTCTATCTGGTGGAGTACTTTGTGACCAGTGATGTTCTCTCCTTTTACGCGAGCCAGACCTATCTCGACAACCTCAATGCCCTGTGCATTCAGTTGGTCTAACAAATTGTCTGCAATAATGCCGCTACGGTCGGTTGTGAACTGTAGCTTATACTCATCACCACTCTCAGAGCGTAGTGTATAAACCTCTGTCATCAGACATAGATAGTTTTTGTGGGTTTGGTTTCGTCTGAACACAACTTCTCAATCCACAAATACTTCTGAACGCCTATTTTGCGGATGTGTTCCTCCAGTTTCCTTGAAGGATTCTTGATGGTGATAGTCCTAGAATTACTCATGATAAAAACGTTTCTGACTGCAAAGGTATGAACAATTTCCGAAACATCCAAATAAATCACAACATATTTTTAATAAATAGTCTTCGCCGTCTGCGCTGCGAAGGCCATGACGAGGGTGAGCAGCATCATGAGCAGAAAAAACTGGGGTCAGTTCTGATTTCTTAGAGCATAAATAAACCCGTCACACAATCAACGCTGTGAGACGGGGGCGGTAGGAGCCTCGCAAGACTCTCACCCTATTGGCATTATTTACCGAATAGTTCGTGATGTGTACCAAGTCGCACCAGTTTTATGACATTGGCCACTTCGTCAATCCATATCAGCAAGAAATCATCTTCGATATGGCACTCTAAGAGACCTTTGAGTTTGCCCGAAAGTGTGTGCGGTTTATACTCAGCAGGTACAGACCCGCTTTTCTTCAAGTGCTTCAACACCTCTTTAAGAGCCGCTATCTTTGAAGGTTTGTTCTGATAGCGTTTCAAATCTTTCTTGTATTGTGTACTCTGTTTAAGTATCATAGTGTTTTGACATACTCTTCGAGGTTGTTAATATTCTCTTCTGTCAGTTCGTCAAGTTCAACACCCGACCTACATTCTGCCATAGCCGCCAAAGTCTCGGCATTTGGCTCATGGTAGAGCGATTCAAGCAGAAATACCTCAACCAAGTTATTCACACTCCGATGCTGCTTTTTTGCTTCGGCTTTCAGACCCTCTAAAAGATAAATAGGCAGTCTGAATGATGTTGCACTGCGTTTTGTCGTTGTTGTCATATTCTTATTATTTGTATTGCATTTGTATTACTTTTGCGGTACAAAGATAGAAATAAACTTTTAATCTGCCAAATAAAATAAGAAAAATCTGCTAATAAAAACAAGTTGGTGAAAAAACGCTCCATCGAATTATGGAGCGTTATGTTAGCGATAGAGTTATTGCTATGAGCCCAAAATGATTATTGTAAAAAGTCGGAATCATCCCACCTTTTTCTAAAAAAAGACTCGAAGCTATCACAGCATCGAGTCTCATAGCTAAAGCGAACCATGTTCTGCTTTTAGCTCACTGCAAACTTGAACTCTCGTTCGAATTCGCTCACTTGCAAACTTGAACTCTCGTTCGAGTTTGCTCTTGCTCAGCAGAACCAAGTAAACTTGGATTCTGCATTCGCTTACTTGCAAACTTCAAATTTATCTAATGAATAGCAGCTCACGATATTTAGGCAGTGGCCAGAGTGCATCGTCGACAATCAGTTCGAGCTTGTCAATCTCATAACGAATCGTGTCGAGCTTGGGCTCTACATTGTCGTGGTAGGCAATGGCCTTCTTGTGTTCATCCTCAATCTTGTTGGCTTTCTTACGAGCCTCAACAAGTTCCTCAACGCCCTTTTCGATAGCAGAAGTGCGCT
>JAEEGJ010013796.1_pt1 | contig 19444 bp, 20 predicted proteins | sample 8958761 | NCBI WGS metagenome assembly JAEEGJ01 (sample SAMN16246546, study PRJNA631951) | gut metagenome | biome: gut microbiome; feature: rumen; material: RS-attached | host: Bos | place: Iran: Karaj | collected 2018-10 | reverse complement strand
GGCGCCCGCGGATTTCCTTGAGCACTTCGCGACCGATACGCTGTTCCTTGGGGCTCAACTTGAGCTTATCAAAAAACTCAACGGACTTTTCAACAGACCATTCCGTCATCTCGCAAATGTTATGACCATGGAAATCAACGGCCGCCGCAATACGGTTGATTCTTGTGCCGTGGCATTCCGGACAAACGCCAATCTGCATGTACTTTCGGAAGTGGTAAATATGCCACATGTCCCAAAGTTCCTGCATAATCGAGACCACGCCACGTTCGCTCCCGCTTGGAGTCCCATACAGCACGGCGTCCTGTTGCGCCTTCTTGAGCTTGTTCCACGGCGTATCGAGCGAAAAATGCATTTCGTTTGCAATCGTGCGCAAATTGCGCCAGCCAAAATCGCTAAAGATGATGCAGCCGTCATCCTTCTTTTGCGGGGCAAGGCAACCCTCTTTCAAAGACAAATTCGGATTCGGCACAATCAAATTAATGTCGAACTCACAACTTTCGCCAAGACCTTTGCAGGCGGGGCATTGACCCTTCGGGTCATTAAAGCTAAAGAATCGCGGTTCAAGTTCCGGGATAGAAATTCCGCACTTGGGGCAAGCGAGCTGCGTACCCTGCAAGCGGTATTCTTCCTTCGCGGCAGCCCCCTGCGACGCATCCGCCGCAGCATCCGAGCCCGCCTCCTGCGATGTCAGCAAGAACGATACAAGCTTTCCGTCCGTGAGCTTGAGCGCACCTTCAATCGCTTCACGCAAACGGCTCATGTTCTTGCGTTCGAGCGTCAAGCGGTCAATCACCACTTCAATCGTATGCTTCTCGTAACGCACCAACAGCGGCACTTCTTCAAGCCTGTAAATCGTTCCGTCCACGCGTACGCGGACAAATCCATTTTCCTTGAGCTCCGCGAGTTCCTTGCGGTATTCGCCCTTGCGCTCCTGCACAATCGGCGCCATCACCAAAATCTTTTTATTCTCGTCGCTAGCGTACAAGTTATCGACAATCTGGTCGACGGACTGCGCCTGAATCACCTTGCCACACTTAGGGCAATGCGGAACGCCGAGGCGAGCAAACATCAAACGGTAATGGTCCAAAATCTCGACCACCGTACCCACCGTGCTGCGAGGGTTACGGTTCACCGTCTTCTGGTCAATCGAAATCGTCGGAGAAATCCCGCGAACGCTCTCCACGTCCGGATGCTTCATGCGGCCAATGAACTGGCGCGCGTACGCCGAAAGCGACTCGACAAAGCGGCGCTGCCCTTCCTGGAACACCGTATCAAACGCCAAGCTCGACTTGCCCGAGCCCGAAACGCCTGTGACCACGACAATCGAGTCGCGGGGAATCGTCAAATCGACATGGCGGAGGTTGTGTTCATGAGCATCACGGATTTCAATAGATTTCGTCATGGACGCAAATATAGAAAAAGAGGCTCAAAATGTCTAAAAATTAGTGAACATTTGAATAGAATGTAGATAGAAATAGCCACGATTTCTCGTGGCTATTCTTTCCTCCTAACAATACAACTCTCAGACTTCTTTACTTACCGCATTGGTCGTAAGACCCGAACTTATCGACAACAAATTCGCCATCCACAGGGAACTGAAGACGAACCGACGTAATTTTTCCAATGGCATCTTCAATCTTTTCACTAGATTCCTCGTCGACATTCTTGAAAGCCTTCCAAGAAACCTTGCCCCACGTCATGTCGTCGGAATATTCAACTTCGGTATACCAGTATTTATTTGCAGCGGCATCGGTGACAAGAGCGATTCTAATGAAGTTGTAAGTACTGTAATGGATGCAAAAGCCATCCCATGCGCTGATATCAGCCGGTTCATTATTTGAACTTACAGTATTAAAGCCAATCGTCGCAACACTATCCAAATTATAGAGAAAATCATCCGATTTCACGTATGCCGTAAACTTATGATGTTTATTCAACAAAGATGCAATGACATTTCCGTTATCATCAGCTTCAACATCGTCGGGGAACCCGAAACTATACGTATCCATTTCATCCGGAGAGTTGGTCCAAACGCCACCAGCCGTTGCACCGGAAATTCCGAGATCCACATGGTCGCCGTCAACGGATGCATCCCACAAGAAGCTCTTTCCAGACTTGTAGCTAGAAGACTGCGTCGGCTTCACTTCTTCAAATTCACCTGATTCCTTAACAGAAAGGTTTTCCGGCACCAAGGCGCTAATACGTCTAATTCCGAAACGTGTTCCAGCCTTGTTTTCCTTTGCAAATTTCAAGCGTACCTTCGCCAAATGCTTCAGGATATCGTCAGAACCATTCAAGACATCGGCGAACACGGCACAGTTCTTTTCCATATCGTCGTTCTTTGCCAAAGTCATTGTCTTGACACTCTTTTCAAGAGTTCCCGTCGAGGAATCCCCAGGAACAAGTTCCATCACAATATCCATTTGCGATTCATATTCCAAGCACAGGCCCTTCCACAAGCCAGACACATCGGCCGTATAAATGAAATCCTTGTCATTTTTAGTGGTTTTCCCGGCTACAAGGAATTCAAGACCAACATCCGGACTTGAACTGGAACCCTCGAAGACTACATTTCCATAAAGGCCTTCACTATAATAGATTCTTTCAGCCATATCCGAAAAATCACCTTCGCCATCCCAGTCAAAGTAAGCTTCGGAAGAATTTTCAAAGAAAGTCAGCTCGCCAGAAGTACCCTTATCGCCTTTTTCAAAGCCGGTCTCCACGCGGGACTTGCCATCCTTACCAATCCACATATCCGAGCGAACATAAGGAGTCAGGCGCTGGATGCTAAATTCACCCGATGCACCCGATTCACCCACAAAGACCAGCTGCACAGAACGCACCTTCTTGACAACGTCAGAACCATCCGTATCATCCGACTTCTTCATCTTGAAATCTTCCCAAGATGCGCAATGACTTTCGGATCCAGAATCCTTCATATTCAGGCTGACAAAAGGCACATCCTTATCGACAGAAGAGCTTGCGTAGTCTTCCGTATCCAAGCGAACTTCCACAACAAAGTCAGACTTGTACGAAACGCATAAACCATCGCCACCCTGAGAAAGATCGGCTGGAGAACCATCCGGGTTGGAAACGTCATAGGCGATACCGGCACGTGCAAGGTCATCCCCGGACTTTTTCAACGAAACACGGCCGAGCAAAGCGCTCTTGGTATTTTCCAGCTTAATATCGGATCCCTTCATGACATTCCAATCCTTAAGATTGGCTGTTTCATTCCAGAATGCATTTTTTTCTTCGGTGGTTCCATAGCTTTTGGAAGCCACGGGATCATCTGAACATGCCGTCAATGCAAGGGCTCCTAACAACCCCAAACAAAAAACGTTCGTTCTATTAAATTTTGTCATATCAGCCCTCATCTTTTTTATGTGTATTTTTTGACAAAGGAAACATCTGCAAGTTCAAGCGATAAACTTGACATGGTTCCTTACTCGTGTTGGCAATCGCCACAATCTTTCTGCGACAGGAATCCAATTCCCGCACAATCTGTTCATAAGTTTCTCGGTCAATCCCCATGGTCACACCGGAAACGTCGCGGTCATGAACATCAAACTGATCTATAGCCTTCTGTGCAAAGCCCGCCATTTCACGGTGCATGGAGCGAACAACCAAAGGCATCACTTCGGAATTACCGACCAAGGCCTTATCCGTCTGCTCATAGACATTTTCGGACTTACGTTGCAAAATCCCGACTCTTACCATAAAATCCAGGGAATTACGGACTTCATCGGCAGTAATCGGGTTCCAGCACATTTGGGCAACATCTTCGGGAGTAGCCCCAGGCATCATCGCCACCAGTTCACGCAGAACCGGATTTTTCCAGGATTCAAAATACGTGAACGCATCCCCATCGACCACTCGAATTTTGTTAGCGTCCGCAATATTTCTCATGTTTGCAAAGGCGGCCTTTTTCGTTTCGTCATCCTTCGCCTGGTTATACCGCACCAAATTGCGAAAATAAGCATTTTCAAAGCCACCCAAATTCATAGCCGCAGCGACTCTTTCAATCCCCAACTCGCTAAGGCTGCTTTTCCCTTCACACACCAACTTCAAGTAAGTTGGCGACGTAAAGCCTGCCAGACGCGCGAATTCACGCCACGTAAACGAGCTAGTCCTCTTACGCTCATCATAAAAATCCTGCATGCAGCAGCGATAATCACGATATTCTGTTACTGGTTTCATAAAACCGCCCAATAAGAAACTTTTCTCTCCATGACTTTAATATAACATATTTTGTATCATTAGACAAGTTTTCAATGATACAAAATTAAAAAAAATCATTTTTTTACAAAAAGGACTTGACTGAATCAAAACATATTTTTAAATATGGTTACCCGATTGAGAAATCAGTCGACCACTTGGGGTGGTAGCTCAATTTTGGTTAGAGCACCGGCCTGTCACGCCGGAGGTTGCGAGTTCAAGCCTCGTCTATCCCGCGAAAAAGCACTTCTCTCAGAGAAGTGCTTTTCGTTTTTTGCGCTCCAAAAGCCATTTTAAACCATAGTCGCAATTGGACGAGCGCATTTTTCCTCCTTCTTCAAAAAATGTTTATATTAAAAATCAAGAAGGAGTTTTTATGAAGAACATTCATAAGTATATACTCATAGCCTTTATTTGCGGTTTGATATTCTTTGTCCTCGGTTTCCCCTGCCGAGAACTTTTCAAGATTTCCGACACGACCGAAGTCCGCATTGTGGCGGCCCTCCCCCTGCTTTTCGGTATTTCATTTGGATTTGCAGGCGTCCTCGGCTGCGCTATCGCGAACCTCATCGCCGACATCATGTCAGGCTATGACGCAATTATCTTCATCCCAGGATTTTTCGTCCAGATTATTTACGGTTACGTCCCCGCCGTGATTTGGAACAGGCTCCGCCACAACGACAAGAACAAGTTCAAGCTAGACAAGGTTTACAAGAATGTGCAATACATGCTCATCGTCATCCTAGATTCGCTTGCGGCAGCGTTCATGGTCGTAAGCGTCATCAAACTAAAATTTGACGAACACTATTTTTCGATGCTCTCGGCAAACATTTTCTTCAATCAATTTATCACAATGGTGATTATAGGGTTTCCGTATCTAATCTGCGCCTCGCTCATTTGCCAGAACAACATTCGCAGAAAGCAGAAAAAAAATGCTAAGTTCATCTTTTCTTTTTCGCTCAACGAAAAATTCATCTTGTTTTTTCTAGTCACGAGTATCGTTATTTCCGTAGCGATCGGTATTACAAGCTACCCGAGTATTGCGCTTAAATACGGCGAGAACAATCTAAATCTCTGGAACTACGTTTACTTTTACATCGGAGCCATACTGAATATCGCCATCTGGGTTTCACTCGGGTTCCTCTACTACATGGAACGCACCGTCACAAAGCCTATCGAAAGCATGAGCGAAATCGCAAAGACTTTCGGGCAGAACAAAGATATTTACGAAAGAATCCATAAGACTCTGAAAAAATGCCAAAAATACGTCTACTTTACCTCCGAAGTCGGCAAGCTCGCCCGCTCGTACCAGGAAATGGCAACGGAACTGGACGATTACGTAAAACATTTAACCGAAGCTACCGCCAAGCAGCAGAAGGTCCATACCGAACTTTCCATTGCAACGACCATCCAACGAGCATCGCTATCGAAGCCCGTAGAAGTGGAAGGTTTTGACAATTACGCCATGATGCGCCCCGCGCTTGAAGTTGGCGGAGACTTTTACGACAACCTCATGTTAGACGACGACCATTTGGCCCTCGTGATCGCCGACGTCTCAGGCAAGGGGGTGCCAGCTGCACTCTTTATGATGGTCTCCAAAATTGTGCTGAGACACAACCTGCAACACGGCCTCTCGCCTGCCGAAGCGCTCAGCCGCGCAAACGACGAACTCGCCGAACACAACGTTCATGACATGTTTGTCACATGCCTTTGCGGCGTGCTGAATATCAAGACCGGCCACCTCGTCTACGCCAACGCTGGTCACGAAAAGCCGTTCATCAAGCATGAGAACGGAGATTTCGAAGTCGCTACCCTTAAAAGCGGATTCGTCCTCGCCGGTATGGAAGGCTACAGGTACAAGGAATTCGAAGTGCAGCTTAAGCCGGGCGACACGATTTTCACCTACACCGACGGCGTTCCCGAAGCCACAAACGAAAAAGACGAAGAATTCGGCATGGAACGCTTGCAGAAAGTCCTGAACGATTCCAAGGACGACTCTATCCGCCTCCTGTGCCGTAAAGTCCGCATGGCGGTCAAGGAATTCGCCGGGAACGCCCCGCAGTTTGACGACATCACGATGCTTGCCTTCAAGATGAAGTAGATCACGCTATTCCAATTTGGACTAGCACTTTGTTATTTATTTGACATATTTTAAGTTATTTTCTTATTACATACAAGGAGAAAATAACTATGAATACCATTAAACTTACAGCAATGGCATTTGGCCTTGCTGTTGCAAACGTTTTTGCTCAATCCGCCACCGAAGCAACCACCACAGAACAAAAGGGACCTGAATTCAATATTTCAGGTAAGGCCGAATTTGACGCATACGCCAACGCACAAACAGGCGATAACCAAAAAATCAATCACAGCTACGCATCCACTATTGACGTAGACTTCAATGTCAAATTCAACAAAAACTGGTCCGCCTTTGCAGAAATTGAAGCCGATGGAGATGACGAAGCCCCACACGTTACCTACAAAAAGGCATACGTTCAATACAACAGAGGTGACAATTTCACACTCCGTGTGGGTGATTTGACATTCTCAGAGGGCGCATTCTCATTCTACAATTATGATGACGCCGGGATCTACGCCGCAGGCATGAGAGAACACGACATTCGCGGTCTAGACTTGCAGCTATACGGGTTGCAATTCGGTATGGGCTTTGGCCGTGGAAACAACGACGTTTCTTGTCTGAACTCGGAATCATTTCCTTGCGATTACGGCGAATCCAAAAGTTACGAAGTCCACTTAGCTTACCAATTTGACATTGCAGGGCAAACATTCCGTCCGTTCGTCCACTACAAAAGCTGGCAAACTAAAGATGCCAACGAACTCCATGCCGGTTTGCATACAGATCTTTTATTAGGTCCCTTTGACATTCACGCCGTTTACGGCTTACATGCAGACCGCTTGAAAAAATCCTACCCCAACGCCACGCACGCCTTGTTAGCCGAGCCCACATTGAATCTTGGCCGCGTGTTCATCAAAACAGGCATATTCTTCGCTTTCTTTGACGACGACATGGATAAGGCAACTATCCATGAAACCAGCGCTACTTATTATGAAATCCCTGAATACAAGTTCGCCTACGGCGAAGTTGATTTCAAGGCCCTTGACGTATTCACGGTCGGTCTCATAGGTGAATGGCATACCAACACGCTCGACAACTCGAAGGAACTCGGCTCTGTCAATTTCGGCACCCGACTTTACTTCAACCCCGTCAAGAATCTTGATATGACCGGTTTCGTAAAGGCCATCATCCCCGTGGGCGATGACTGGAAAAAGGATGGACATGAAAAATGGGTATCCACAAACGATTACAACAATGACGTAACGTTCAACATCGGTCTTGAAACGGTATTCAAGTTCTAAACAACTCCCAACCTCCACAAAAATCCTCGGTATAACACTGAGGATTTTTTCTTATATTAACCACCAAAAGGAGAGCTTATGACCGTCCGCGCCGATGTTACCCCTGATAATCCGTCCCGTGCAGAAATCGACTTTTCACGAATAGCCAACTTACTTGACGACAATTGGCTCGTCTGGATGAACAGATCCTGGTATTTCGACAACGACACCATAGGCTCCGTCCTGCGTGAAGTTGACGCGGTTCTTTACCATCGCAAGTACGGCATCCTCCTTGTCGAATGCAAAGCCGGGAAAATTTCCGCCCGAACACAAAACCAAACAGGCAATGTTGTCTGGATGCAAAGCGGAAAGTCCATGGCGAAACCGCCACACATGCAAGTCGCCTCGCTAATCGCCCCGCTACACGAATACATGAAACTATTGCTCAAAGCACCCCAGAACAAAGAATTCTACAGAGTGCGCGTACAATGGGCCGTATGTTTCAGCGACATGGAGAACATGGAAGGCATTCCTCTCTCGGAAATTCCGAGAAAACGAGCCCTTTTAAAGCCCGACATGCAAGACGTGAACAAGTTTGAAGAACGTTTAATCGAAATTCTTCAAACCCCCGAAGAATCCCATGGCGGGCGCCCCTACCCGAACGACTATCTTGATGAAGACGCCTTCTTTGCGCTCCGCAACTTTTTTGACGGCATCGGCGACATGCAAACCGCCGCAGACGCGCTCCGCGAAGACAGCTACTATTCCGAGCAAGCCACAGAAATGCAGCAGATGATGATGGACTCCATCTCCCGGAACAACCGCGTGAGAATTGAAGGCGTGGCAGGCTCTGGAAAATCGCGCATGGTCGTCTGGGAAGCTTTGCGACTTTCCAAAATCGGTAAAAGCGTCGCCATCGCCTGCTACAACGACCTGCTCGCCGAAGAACTACGCGAAGAAGTGGAATCCGCCCTCGCCAAAGAACGCAAAATCGTCACCGCCAAATACGGGCGCGACGGAGGAGTCGGTTTCGGGAAAATCGAAGTCAACGTTTACGCCGACTGGTGCAAAAAATACGCCAAGGCTGTAAAAGAACTGCCAAAAATGGGCGCCGACAAATCGCAGTATTACGACAAGGAACTGCCCAAAGCATTCACCAACGCCCAGACAAAACTGTTCAAGGACAAGAAGCAGCGCGAAAAGATGTTCTTTGACGCCGTCATTATCGACGAAGCGCAGGACTTTGCCAGCGAATGGATTGACTCGCTCATAGGCCTCTTGCGCGATAAGGAGCGCGGATACGCACGTATTTTCTATGACCCGGCACAGCGACTTTACGCCAAGAGAAACGGCATTGAAAACGCACAGGTGAAAGCGATGCCCGTCATGGTTCTCAAGCGAGCATTCCGCAACACCAAGAAAATTCTGGAGTGGATTTACAAGAACACCAACATCCGCTTGCAGAGCTATAACAACACACCGCAAGGCTACCCTGTCAAGGAATATCGCTATAGAGACTCTTCGGAACAAGAGCAGTTACTGCTTAACAGCTACAATGAACTCGTTCGAAAGTACGAACTCAAGCCATCCGAAATTCTCGTCGTTTCCATGCATAGCGAAGCCAGATCCGGCATCAAGAACATTTCTAACGACACCTTTGCATGGAACAAGGTCGGCGGCAAGAAACTCATCCAGGATAAGGTAAACATCGTGAGTGCCTACCGCATCAAGGGGCTCGACACAATGGCGGTAATCCTCGTCGATGTGGAAGAACCGACCGAGACAAGCAAGCGCGAAGACTGGAAACGCCTTCTGCTCGTTGGCGCCACCCGCGCCAAGAAACTGCTGACCGTCATCCGAAAGAAAGTGTAAAATTAAAGGCATTGATTGGTCGCCTCGCCTCTTGACAGGCTAATAGCCATTAGCTATTTTAGCTAACAGATATTAGCCACTGTAAAATATCGCAAAAGTCGCAAACTTCAAAAACAAGAGGCGCCATGTCTACAAAAGAAAAAATTCTCGAAACCGCATTAACGCTATTCGCCAAGAACGGGTACGACGGCACCAGCGTGGAGCAAATCGCTCAGGATGTCGGCATCAAGGCGCCATCGCTTTACAAGCACTTCAAGGGTAAAGAGGATATTCTGAACTCGCTAATCGATATCGCCGAAACGCGTTACGAAGAATCGTTCGGTTCCGCAAAGAAAGTCGGCACAATCCCAGAAAGTATCGACGGTTTCATTCGCGAGATGTTAAAGCGCATCCGCTTTACAATGAGCGACCCGATTATCAAGAAGATGCGTGTTTTCTTGGTGCAGGAACAGTTCCGCAGCGAGCGCCTTGCCGAAATCACGACAAGGCACCAGGTGGACGGACTTTTGCAAATGTACCAGAAAATTCTTGAAACGTTGATGACTGCCGGTATCATCGTCAAAGACGACCCGGAAATGCTAGCAACAGAAATCACCGCACCAGTCGCACTTTGGATTTCCAAAGTCGATCGCCAGCCGAAATGCGAAAAAGAAGCTCTCAAATTCATTGAGAAGCACTTACAACATTTTTTCAAAACCTACAAGAAATGAACCGCCCCATCACAACATTGTTCATGCTGATGTCCGTTGACGGTAAAATCAGCACTGGCTCTACGGATGCTTTGGACGTAGATCAGGACTTTCCGCATATTGAAGGTGTAAAAGAAGGTCTGCACCAATATTACGAAATTGAGCAGACTACCGACTTGTGGTCATTCAACACGGGCCGAGTCCAGCAAAAGATGGGCTGCAACGAAAAAGAAATGCCCGCCAAGTCGCCAGTATCGTTTGTTCTTTTGGACAATACGCACCTGACGGAGCACGGTGTGCGCTATTTCTGTGCAAAGTCCAAAACGTTTGTTCTGATTACATCCAATCCGAAGCACCCCGCGTTTTCAATTAACGAAGAAAACTTGCATATCATCTTCCAAAAAGAATTGGACTTGCATAGCGCTCTTGATCGCCTGAAAAACGAATTTAGTTGCGATAGGCTGACCGTGCAATCAGGCGGAACAGTCAATAGCCTGTTTTTACGAGAAAAGCTTTTTGACTTTATCGACATCGTAGTAGCACCGGTGCTCATCGGCGGAAAAGACACCTCAACTCTAATTGACGGAGTCTCGCTACAATCTGTAACAGAGCTCAATAAAATCAGCGCCTTGAAACTCATCGAATGTACGACACTACAAGACTCATATTTAAGATTACGTTATCAGGTTATAAAATGATGGAAACAGATATTTTTTTACTGCGCCCGTGGCGCGAAAGCGATGCGGAAGCTTTGTTCAAATACGCTAGCGATCCAGATGTGGGTCCACGCGCCGGTTGGGAACCGCACAAGAACGTAGAAGAAAGCCTGCAAATCATCCGCACAATTTTTGGCGGTGATCACATGTGGGCCATTGAACTGAAAGAGACAGGAGAACCCATCGGTTGCATCGGCTACCTGCTCAAAGGCGAAAGCAACATTGACATTGGCGAAAACGAAGCTGAAGCTGGTTACTGGATTGCAAAGCCTTACTGGAACAAAGGAATTTGTACTGAAGCATTGAAGTTGATGATAGACTATTGTTTCAATGAAAAGCACATTGATGTTCTCTGGAGCGATTTTTTCATTGACAACCCCGCCTCTGGCCGCGTCATGGAAAAATGCGGATTCCGCGAAACTGGCGAAATGCGTTACTGCGAAAATCTTTATGGTGGCAGCAAGCGCCCCGTGAAAGTGATGAAACTGGAAGCAAAATTTCTTAACAAAACCCCTTGACTCGTCCCTTGGGGCAGGCCTTATATTTCTAGCAGATTCGAATCCTAACCAAAATCGTACGATGACAAACTACAAAACCAAACTCAAAATCGGAGAGTTCTCGCAGCTGATGCAGGTGACGGTAAAGACCTTGCGTCACTACGAACAGAAAGGTCTGCTATTGCCCCACGACGTGGACAACCTGACGGGTTACCGTTACTACAGTATCGATCAGATGCAAAAGTTGAAAAGCATCCGCGAATTGCAAAATCTCGGATTCTCGCTGGACGAAATCAAGGAGCTGTACGAAGACGATTCGCACACGCCGAGCATCCACCAGATGGAAGAGAAAATCAAGGAAACGGAAACGCAACTGAAACGTTTGATTGCCCGCCGCGACCAACTGCTCAACTGGAAGAATTCTCTAAAGGAAATGAATACAATGGATAAATTCAGCATCCAGTCTCTGCCGGAAATCATCGTGGCAAGTCATCGGGAAATCATCCCCAACTTCGAAGCGCTGGGCCCTATGTGCTACGAAAAAATCGGCCCTGAAATGAAACGTCTCGGTTGCAAGTGTCCCAAACCCGAATACTGCTTTACTGTCGAACACAACAAGGAATACACCCCGACAGATATCGATATCGAATACTGCGAACAAGTTACAGGAACAGGCTCCGACAGCGATATCATCAAGTTCAAGTGCATTCCGGCTGTTCCCAAAGCACTCTGCATGAAGCACATCGGCCCTTATGAACGTTTCTACGAGTCGTTCATCGAAGCATTCCGCTACATCGAAGAAAAGGGGTACAAAATCGCGGGAAAGCCCCGCACCAGCTACATCGACGGAGCCTGGAACCAAGAAGACCCTGAAAAATGGCTCTCGGTCATCCAGATTCCCATAGAATAAACTTTATCCGTAGTCTGCCCCTTCTTGGGGCGGACTGCAAATTTTTAAGGTGACCTAAATTCATTATGGCAAAAGAAATCGATCCGAAAAGCACCACTAGAGCAATGGCGTTCAAGCTTTGGATGCAAGCTCCAAATCCGATGGTGACATTTTTCAAAACATTGAATGTCACAAGGCTTGTGAAGGTGAGCAAAAAACACGGCTTGAAATTCAACATGCTTTTGGATTACTGCATCGGTAAGGCCGCTACAAACATCAAGGAATTTTACATGCTCCCGGTAAACGGGAAACTTATGCAATACGATTCAATTGCGGTCAATACAATCGTCAAGAACGACGAAGGCGAAGTCAACTCTTGCGACATTCCGTTTTCCGAAGACTTGGCGACATTCAACCGCGACTATCTTAAATACACAAGGATCGTGGCAGAAAGTTGTGGGGATTGGGACTTGTCCGAGAACAGCATGGTCATCGGCACGTCGGCAATTGTTGACACGGAAATCGATGGCGCTGTCGGCATGAATTCTGGCATTTTCAACAACCCGTTTATGATTTGGGGGCGGTTTAGGCGGAAGTTTTTCCGCTATGAATTGCCGGTTTCGTTCCAGTTTCACCACACACAAATGGACGGTGCTCACGCCGGAAAGTTCCTTGCGAACTTGCAAAAAGCAATCGACGAACTTCGATAAAAAATGATGAAAAGATTACGATTCGGAGCTGCGCTCCACTTCCTTATAGCCATTGGCCATGTATGCTGTCTGTTCGCTTTAGACGAGGCATTCGAAGCCTATGGAATTAAAGACTTCATGCATCAGATGGTATCAGGCCACATTTGGATGTTGTATGCCCTGACCATCGGTCTTGCCTTTGCATTCTGCGTGGCTGGACTTTACGCACTCTCGGCTGCCGGCGACATCCGGCGCTTGCCCTTGACACGTATGGCAGTCATCACCATTGTTGTGCTCTACAGCCTTCGCGCTCTGGTTGGTGGTTTTAGCTGTATCAATGATTTTACTTGGTTGCGATGTGTCTCGTCCCTCATTCCCGCTGTTGTTGTATGGTGCTACTGGCCTGGGGTTAATTTGGGGATGCGAACGTCCTAAATCTTTTGTATTTAGTATAGTCAACGACGGAAGTAAAACTCTAACAAGCGATTGAATTTATGGTAATAAAGAAATTGGATCACAAACTAACTGTCTGTAAAGTAGCGGACGTTAGTGATTTTGATACGGGTAAGGATTTCTATTTCATGGGCAAGACCGATGAAGAAATATCCCTCGTATGCAAAACAGATGATGTACCCCAAAATACTATTGAACGAGATGATGGATGGCGAGGGTTCCGTATTCAGTGTGTACTTGATTTTTCTCTTATAGGTATCCTTTCGAAACTCTCGGCTATTCTTGCAGAAAATGGCGTTGGAATTTTTGCGATATCCACTTTCAATACGGATTATATCCTTGTGAAAGCCGAAAATTTCGAGAAAGCGCTGAAAGTCTTGTCTGATGCGGGATATGACGTGGTGTGATAAAGCCTCAAAAAGCAGGTTCCCGCATCGCATTACGACGAAAGTAAAATTTTCCACCTTCGCGGCGCCATCGATTACACCAGACTCAGCCTGAAACACAGAATCATGATGAAACTCCTGTATTCGAAGATCACGAAAATCCCCGAAGCGGAGCGCAACGCCGAAGTCCGCGCCCTCATCGCCACCTACGGCAAGCAAGTGGACTTCGTGAATTTTGATATCCTGAAACCGATTGCTCAAATTTTGAAATAATTTGAATAAGTTCCTTGACAAGAATTTTAAAATGGCTCTGTCAAGTCATTTTATACGCCAACCCTGGGTTAGCAAAACTTTCCCAATCCGTCAGCCCATCGAAACCTGCAAATTCACCTCGAAAATGCTGTTTTTAGGCTAATTTGGCCATTTTGACCATCGCAGCATAACCGTAGCAGGTTCGCAAACATACGGCCAGGCTTGACAGAGCCCGCCCCCGAGCCTGTTCTAGTTTTCGCCGAGAGCCTTGTCAAAAAAAGCATTGTCGCAAACAGCATCGTCGCAAATTGCGGCGAGCATCCGTTCGTGCGTACAGACTTCCGGCGAAACTCCGTGAATGGAACCTGTAGAATAAAAAGACGTACAGGCACATTCATGCGCATGGCACCGGAAACGCAGGGCGCAACCTACACAATCTTCCTTGTCGCGGTTGAAGAAATCCAGAATATCCCGTGCGACCGAGCCATTCCAAATCTGAGCAGGATCGTCAAAGACCTTTCCCATGACGTAGGGGGCGTCTTTCTTGCTGCTGATAAAACGCGTGCAAGGAAAAAGGTTTCCGTTCGCGGCGCAAGCGACAATGCCTTCGGCCACATGGCAGCTCGTAAGACGGTGACGCGCTCCCGTCAATCGAAATTTTAGCTTGTCCTGGACAGTTCCCAAGTAAAAAGGAACCTTATTCTTTTTAAGTTCAACCCAAAATCCAGCCAACTTTGCGTACTCACGGGCAAGAACATCGAATTCCTCCCCCGTCCACTTGCCGTCGAAATCGACCGACGTCGTCATGTTCCTGAACCCCTGGGATTGAATCCAGCGGACAGCCTCCGAAAGCGAGCCCATGTTTTCACGGGTCACCACCGAAAGTACGACCGTATCGAGTCTACGGAGTGCTGGAATATGCGGTTCTATCAATTTAAAGGACCCCGCCCCACCGACCTGCTTGCGACAAATGTCGTGATGAGCCTCGTGACCATCGAGCGAAAGATAGATGCGGAACTTTTCCCGCTCCAGGAATTCGACAACGGAATCATCGAGCAAAGTGCCGTTCGTATTCACCGCAAAGCGCAAGCGAAATTCGCTCTCGCCAAGCCGTTCACGCACAAGATTCTTGGCAAAATCCACGCCCTTGCGGATGGCGCCCATACAAAGTAACGGTTCGCCGCCAAAGAAAGTGATATTCAGAAACCTCTGGCTAAGCTTCAGGGTTCGTTCAAAAGCAAGCCGAATTGCCGCCTCCATAACGTTATCCGTCATCACCAGGCTGCGCGCCTCGTGGCTTACCTTGTAATAGCAGTAGGTGCAACGCAGGTTGCACCGTTCCGTTAAAGAGAGGACGAGATTCATTTTTCGACAGGCTGATTCTCAATAACGCCCGCCAGAGGAGGCGCAATTTCAACCGGATCGCCGGCCAATGGCTCAGGCTCAGATGAACTGGATTGCGGAACCACGTCGCTGAACGAAGAGGACAAGCCCGCAGTCGCAGCACTTGACTCGATACGGCCCTGCGAGGAACTCGAGAGCGTTTTTACGGGAGGAAGATCCGGCGGAAGAATTCCCGACAAGGGTGGATATTCAACCGAGGAACTCATGGGTGGCTCAAGCCTAGCCGAAGAACTGGATGATTCCAGCGGCGGAACGATTTCGCCAGCGGTCACCTCCAGCGAATCAATTTTGACCGAGGACGAACTTTTCGGGAAATCATCAAAAGCCGAGGACACACCACTTACAGGAGCAATACTGCTCGAAGATACGTTTTTCTGGTCCGCAGAAGACGAAATTGCGTCCTCCGACGAGGAGGAATTTTCATCGGGAGCCGAGATGCTTCCACTAGTCGAAACAGGATCGCAGGCTGTCAGCGAAACCAGCGCCGAGACTCCCAACGCGGCAGCAAGACGCCTCTGGGTAGACACCGACCATTCCCGATTCTTTTCAACTTTACTCTTGCGAATATCCATCATCGTCCTCCTTTCTTTTGCATCAATATAAATTATTCAACCTCTTAAAGAGCTGTCCAAGTCGAACAAGGCGAAAATGTGTGACAAGAACTTATAAAAAATGACTCCAAAATCAAAAAAAAACTTGACAGAGTCTTTAAAGTAGTGTACATTTGTGTATGTATTACAAGGAGGTTTTGCAATGAAATTAGATGGCTTTGGAATTTTTGTCGATGACATGGCGACGATGGTCCGCTTTTATAGAGATGTCTTGGGCTTTGAAATCAAGGAAGACGAAAACACGACCAACGTTTTTCTTGAAAAGGACGGCACTTTGTTCTTGCTGTTCCGAAAATCCGATTTTGAAAAAATGACAAGCCAAAAGTTCGCTTACTGTAAAGGCGTCAACGGGCATTTTGAAATTGCTTTGGGTGTCGCAAACTTCGCCGAAGTCGATAAGGCGTACGCCAAAGTCACTGCTGCAGGTGCAAAAAGCATCATGCCGCCGACTACTGAGCCGTGGGGGCAGCGTACTTGCTACATCGCCGATCCTGAAGGGAATCTGGTGGAAATCGGGTCGTTCGTCAAGGAGTAATCATGCCTTTTGACTTTAAAAAAGAATATAAAGAATTCTATATGCCCAAGGGCAAGCCCGAAATCGTCACCGTCCCGAAGATGAACTACATCGCGGTGCGAGGCAAAGGTAACCCGAATGAAGAAGAGGGCGAATACAAAAAATCCATTGAACTTTTGTACGGAATCGCATACACGATTAAAATGAGCAAAAAGGGCGACCACAAAATCAAAGGTTACTTTGATTACGTGGTTCCGCCGCTAGAAGGATTCTGGTGGCAAGAAAATGTTGACGGGATCGATTACAGCCACAAGGAAAATTTCCAGTGGATTTCCGTCATTCGACTCCCCGACTTCGTCACCAAAGCCGATTTCGATTGGGCGATTGAAGAAGCGACCCGCAAAAAGAAAATAGACTTTTCGAAAGTTGAATTCCTAGAAATTGAAGAAGGGCTTTGCGTGCAATGCATGCATTCCGGCTCATACGATGATGAGCCTGCAACTGTCGCCGCAATGGACAAGTTCATTGCTGACAACGGCTATGAAAATGATATTTCGGACACGAGGCGTCATCACGAGATTTACCTTTCTGACGCGCGCAAAGTCGCCCCGGAAAAGTTGAAAACAGTCATCCGCCACCCAATTAAAAAGATCTAATACAAATGACGCCCGTCCAACGGGTATAGCAATCTAAAAGGAGAAATCATGGAATTAAAATTTTGTCAGAGCTGCGGAATGCCGCTCACACCAGAAATCCTCGGCACCAACGCCGACGGCAGCAAGAACGATGAATACTGCATCTACTGCTACAAAGATGGAGCGTTCACCGGTGACTTCAACATGGAACAGATGGTAGAATTCTGCTCGCAGTTCGTCGATGAATTCAACAAGAATACCGGCAAGAACTTTACTCGTGAAGAGTACAAGGCAGAACTCCGCAAGTATTTCCCGACTCTCAAGCGTTGGAAATCAAGCGACGCAGAGCTCCCGCATGCAAACTCCCCCATCAAGCAAAAGCTGATCGAAGAAGTCAACGCGCTTAACATCAAGGACATGCCGACCATCGACAACCTCTTTGTATTGCAGGGGTCGTTTATCAATCAGGAATACAAGATCAACGGCAACAGCGTCAAGCTCTTGGACGATAACGCAAGCTACTGGGGCAACCAGATCGAAAAGCAAAATGCTGAAGGCCGCTGCTACGGAATCGCCTGCGACGAGCGCTACATTCTCGTGAGCGAATACGGCAAGAACGGCGCCGATGCAGAAATCGTCGTATTCAAAAGACGGTAAAATAAGAGCTCTAAAAATTGTGGTTTCTTGAACAAATCTTTTGTACTTTATCAGCAAAACTGATAAAGTACAAGTTTTTTTTATACAAGGAGGATTATTTATGTTTAAGAAACTTGCAATTGTGGCCGCACTTGCCACGAGCGCATCATTTGCATCCTGGGACATGTACCCGGTTCTTGAGCAACACAAAGGTGAAGTCTCCGTCGGAGTAAATTATTCAACAGATGAAAATACAAAAGAACTTTCAGTACCTGTAGGCGCCCGTTTTTCAGTTATTCAAAACTTAGAACTCGCATTCATGCTTCCCTATCGCATTTTTACTCACGATAAAAATGGGAATGATATAAAGCGAGATGGGTTTGAAGAATTAGCGTTTATGGTTCGTTATCAAATAACACCCACAACAAACGCTTTCGCCGACGTCCGCACCCCCATAGGAGATGGATCCGACTATGTAAAAAAAACATGGATTGCCGCAGCAGGCGCACAATATTCCAACTCCATCAATCCGTTCATTAGATTTGGTTCCGAAATCGGCCTTACAACATACTTTGTAAGGAAAATGAATCTAACGACTTTCAGTCTGAACGCTAGTACAGAATTTGAATTTAAAGTAACTCCGCAATTTACACCATACGTCGGTGCAAACTTGGGAGTACTCCTCGGCTCCATCACTGAAGACGGTTACAGATTCAATAGCGCTGGAGATGGCCATGTTGACGCCAGAATTTACGTTGGCGCCAAATATGCATTCAACGACATGTTTGAAGTCGGCGTCAACGCGGGCATCTGGTTTGGCAACTGCTTCTACAAAGACAACACCGAAAAGAGCATCGGAACTTACGGGCGGTTCAAATTCTAGTTATATTCCGCTAGAATGCGTAGCGGAAATCCAACAGCAAAGACGCACCCGTGCTAGACGCCCCCATCGGGGTAAAAGCGAGTGCGTCAATACCAAAGTGCTTTCCGAAATCACAGTTCAGGCCAACACCAACTTCACCAGAAGCATCGCTGCTCGAAACGGCATTAAGCAGAGTAAAACCAGCAACAAAATGCAAATTGTTTCCACCTAAATAGAACAAGGCCGGGATACGAATGTACTGGAATTGCCAAACCTGGTATCTCAAGTCAATCGTCATATAGATTGCGTTTTCACTAGAAAAACGGATTTTCGCACCAAGACCGACATCAGCAAGGCCAGCATGCAAAAAGAATCGAGCACGCGGCCATTCCGGTTCGGCAGGAGCAGAAGAGCCCCATCCAGATGCAGGATTCTGCTCATTAGCAAAGGTAAAAGCGGAAGAAAGAAGCAAAGAAGCAAGAATTGTTTTCATTTTATTCATAACAGACTAAATATAGACAAATCATTGCAAAAACCGCCCATTCACTTGCCAAAAACATTCGCTTTAGCTATATTCACTCCGCTATCAAGCTATGGGGATATAGCTCAGTTGGTAGAGCGACAGGTTCGCAATCTGTAGGTCATGGGTTCGACTCCCACTATCTCCACGTAAAAGAGGCAAGCTTTCGCTTGCCTCTTTTGTTTTCCATATACATCAAATTCTGTTCCTATTTAATTCATCCTGCCTACTGTCTACTTCCTAC
>JAEEGJ010013792.1_pt1 | contig 19449 bp, 18 predicted proteins | sample 8958761 | NCBI WGS metagenome assembly JAEEGJ01 (sample SAMN16246546, study PRJNA631951) | gut metagenome | biome: gut microbiome; feature: rumen; material: RS-attached | host: Bos | place: Iran: Karaj | collected 2018-10 | reverse complement strand
TGACCTTACGCCGGTCATTCTGCAGACGGTGCAGGCAGCGGCTGCATTTTTCCATGACGCCCTTGTCGCGTAGCGGGACTTCCTTGTTGAACTTGCGGGCAAGTCCCAGTTTCTGTGCATCGTTAAAATAGAACTTGCGGGCCTGCACGGGGCAATTCGCCCCACAGAAGCGGCTCCCGGCACAACGCTTATACACCATCGCCGAAAGTCCATCGGGCGTATGGTTCGCCGCCCCCGTCGGGCACACGCGTTCGCAAGGAGCCTTACCACAGTGGGCGCACATAAACGGTGCTCCGCTACGCATATCGACCCAGTGCATAAAACGTCCACGAGCCGCATCGTCTTCGGGGACCAAGGGGATATTGTTTTCCAAGTTGCACGCCAGAATACATTCGCCACAACCATCGCAAAGGTCCAGGTCTATTGCCATCCCGAACCGGTTCACCGGAGAGGCCCCCGGAATACTCAAGGATCCCGGACGCGACACCTTCACCAAATCCAGTTGCTTTTTCGCCTGCGAAACCGCAAGCTTCACCTCATCCTCGAATTGCTTGAGAGTCGGACCATCGCCCAACCTCGCCACCTCGTCGAGTGGCAACTTGCGGCAGCCAAACAACAGCCCCATCACCGCCACCAGCGAGCAACTTTTAATGAATTCGCGACGATCCATTCCCATAAGATACCTTCACGCCTCAACGGTGGCAAGCGGCACAATAAGTCGCCGCCGGTTTAAAACCACGCTCCTTGAAGGTTTCCCCTCGATGGCACTTGATGCACGACTGCATGTCGAACTGTTCGCCGCCATAGCGGTTCTGCCGGTAACCCGATCCATGGCAATCCGAGCAAGCGACTCCCGCCGCCGCATGGACCCCGTGATGAAACACGACATGATCAGGCAAATGGCGCCTGTGCGACCAGGGCTTTTCAGACCGATCCGCCTGCATTTCTTCTTCGGCAAGTTTATCGTTCATCGGGAGCCGGTGACAATCCATACAATCCGCCATCGAAGGCATATAGGCATTCGCCGTGGCCCGTGCCCCTGTATGGCAAGCGGAGCAGTCCAGACCTATCGAATCGCCGTGAATGGCGTGGTCAAAAGGAATCGAGGACATTCCCCGTTCGGGAACCGCCGGTTCCCCCATCAGAAAATCGGCGAGGAACATCGCAAATACAACCGCAAAAAGGACGACCGCCCAACGGAACGGCCTCCCTTTCAAAAGCCCAGGCATTTTAATGCCCGAAAAACTCATATCACCAAGAACAGAAATCCCTTAAAAGGCGACTAGAGCAGTCCCTTCTTGGCCGAACGCATCAAGTTCCTGATTTGCTTGTTGTTCAGCTTAGGCACCTCGGCATCCTTCTGGGCACGGGACTTCGGGGCACAGTCTTCGCAAAGGTGTTTCGTCACCGTGCCGAAACTGGCGGCGCCGTTGCTCACGGACGTTTCCTTGAAACGGTAGGAGCGAAGCAGGGCTTCCTTCTTGCACTTGTCGCAAATACCCATCTTGGGAGCGGCGGCCTCGTGCGAACGTTCCTTCTTGGGAGCGTCGCTCGTTTCTTCCCAGGCCTTGCTCTGGGCTGCAATCTTGCGTGCGAAATGATCGTCTGTCAAACTCATATTTACCCTTCCTTTTTTATTTCAATTCTTTCTTTATAAAATCATACAGGAACAGCGAGAGGAACGTATTGCATATCGAAGTCGGCAAGCCGTCGTCCGTATACAGGCTACGCCCGAACTTTCCTCTTTCCAACTGCTTTTCCTTGAAATCCGCCACATAGGCGGCAAAATCCATAATCCGGACACGCTTGTCATCCTGGGAGGCAAGTCCCCGGAGCAAATCGTTCAAGGCGACCACCTGCGAAGGGGCCTGCGGAAACATGTCCTCGGGAATCGTCAAGAAATGGACCGTCGCAAGCGTCTTGCTCAAGATTTCGTGAGCAAGGGCCTGGTACAGGGTAAATACCCCATTATAATCAGTTCCGCCCCGTTTCAGTTCCTTGAGCCCGAGCCCGAGGATAATCCGTCCCGCCTTCTTGCCAATAATGTCGGCCGAGGCGCGGTCCAAGAGCTGGCGCAAGCTCTGGGGCGCAGGTGCGTTGATCGAAAACTGTACAGGTCTGTTGGCTTCCCGACAAAGGAGAATTTCGGCAAAGCGGTTGGCAGCCTCGCCCTGTTCTCCGAGAAGTTCGTCGCCGATAATCAGAATCCTGTTTTCCATTACATATATAATCTACACTCTTGAAGGGCGTTTGACCACCGAAAGTAACCAAAAATTCTCTTTTTTTTGCCTTTTTTTGACAATATGGCCATCGGCGACTAGGGCTCCAGGCACATTCTCGATAGGAGATCCATCATCCAGGTAAATGTCGAGAGAAGCCCCTTCCGGAAGCCCCGCCATCACAAGACGACTCCGCATCGCATTATTTGGACACACGACGCCACGCAGGTCCAGGTGTTCCGGAAACGTTCCTTTTAAAGCCTTCGGCAAAGGGGCAATCTTTGTTTTTTCGCAAAAATCGGCAATTTCGGGGGCAAACCTCGCAGGCGAGTCCAACCAATTTCCAAGAGGATATTCCGGCATATCTGTCGCAAGGACTCGCGCGAGAGCCTCTTCCGGAGCCACCGCGACCAGATTTTCGCGACGGAACCATTCCGCACAGGCATACGAAACCAGTTTCCGGAGTGCAGCATCGAACCCAGGATTTCCCTTTTGGGCCTCAATCCACTTTTCTAGGGGACTTTTATCCTTATCCATAGCCGTTACCCAGGTTTATTTGATAAATTTTTTGTGAAAACTCGGTTAACAATGTAGCAAACTTTGTGTAGGGTTTCTATATTTGGCCGCAAGTTCCGAAAAGGGGCAAAAAGTTTTTAAATAGGTTATACGGTTTTATGGCAATCAGTACAATCCTACTCGACATTATGTTCGTCGTCTACGTCATCGCAGGCATCGGACTGGTCATTTACGGTTTCAGCTGTTACTATAGCATCTATCTCTTCCTGAAGAATAGCCGCACCACGCGGCTTTCCGACAGGAAAAAGATTCTGCAGTTCTATCGAGAACATTCCATGGACGACCTTCCGCAGGTCACCACCCAGTTGCCGGTCTTTAACGAAGCCAACTGCGTCGAGCGCCTGCTCGAAGCCGTGTGCGCCATCGACTACCCCAAGGACAAGCACGAAATCCAGGTGCTGGACGACTCCACCGACGAATGCTACGAAGTCGCCAAGAAGAAAGTCGCCGAACTCGCCGCCAAGGGCTACGACATCAAGCTTATCCACCGCACGAACCGTTCCGAATTCAAGGCCGGCGCCCTCAAAGAAGCCATGGAAGTGGCCAAGGGTGAATTCCTCGCCATTTTCGACGCCGACTTCGTGCCCGAGAAGGACTTTCTCCTCAAGACGATTCCCTACCTGGTCATGGACGAACAGATCGGTCTGGTCCAGGGTCGCTGGGGTCACTTGAACCGCACCGAATCCGGTCTTACGCTCGCTCAGTCTATCGGTATCGACGGCCACTTCGTGGTGGAACAGTCCGCCCGTAGCTGGGGCAAGCTCTTCATGAACTTCAACGGTACCGCCGGCGTGTGGCGCAAGCAGGCCATCTATGGCGGTGGCGGTTGGGAAGGCGACACCCTGACCGAAGACATGGACCTTTCTTACCGCAGCCAGCTCGCCGGTTGGAAGATGAAGTTCGTGTTCGACGTGATCGTTCCGGCCGAACTCCCCAACGACATCAACGCCTTCAAGGCACAGCAGTTCCGCTGGGCAAAGGGTTCTATCCAGACCGCTATCAAGATTTTGCCGCGCGTGCTCAAGGCCAAGGTTCCTCTCCGCGTAAAGATTGGCGCCATCCTCCACACGACGCACTACTCCATTCACCCCTGCATGCTCTTTACCGCCCTCTGTGCTTGGCCGTTGCTCGCCTTCTTTGAACCGGTCGCACACCTGCCGACCTGGGCCTACACCGTCGGTTTCAGCTTTATCTTCCTCGCTGCTATAGCCCCTTCTGTTCTTTACTTTGTCGCACAGCGCTGCTCCGGCTACACCGGTTGGAAGATCCGCTTGCTCAGCCTCCCGATCCTCATGGCTCTCGGTGTCGGCATTGCAGTGAGCAACTCCCGTGCCGTGTTCTCTGCCGTGATCGGTGCCAAGGGCAGCTTTGTCCGCACCCCGAAGAGCGGCGGTTCCAAGAAGAAGGCCAAGAGCCACTACGCCCAGAAGTTCCCCTGGCAGGCCGTTATCGAACTTGGCGTTGGTGTCTACTGCATCTTCGGTCTTTTGGAATACATCGGTGCCCAGAAGTTCATTATCGGACCGTTCCTCGCCCTCTACTCCGTGGGCTTCCTCTCTGTGAGCGTCCTGAGCTTCATGCACTACATCGGAAACATCTTCGAAATGCACAAGGCCCGCGCTGCTGAAAAGGCCGCCGCGAAAGCCGCAGGCAAGACCGCTAACGTCTTAGACTAGCGCCAAAGCAATAAGGATTTAGCCGCCGCAGTTCTTCGAGAATTGCGGCGGCTTCTTTTTGGTAGTCACCGTAAAGATGCAGATAGAGCCTGTGGTACGATGCGTAGACCTGCAGAGCCGTAAACGAAACGATGGAGGCGGCCAGCATAGCCACCAGAAGTTCTATCAGGGTAAAGCCTCTCACCGCACGCATCGCACAAGCCTCCGCAGCGCCCCCACCTGGGCCCACGCGAGCGGTTTTATGCCGGGCACCACCTTCAGCGAAACCATCACCCCATTCAAGCTAAACGACGAATCCCGGCAGGCGGGCGGAACCAAGACCAACGACTCCATAGACTGGACTTCAGCAACGAATACATTCACATGCTGGCGTTCCAGCGCCCGGATGCGATTAGAGCCGTCCAAGTACCGTCCAAATACGAGAACGCCCGCAGAAAGCACCGCCAGCGCAACGCAGACTTCAATTAAAGTAAAGCCCATCTTAATACTCAGAAACATAACTTGACCATCACTTCATGCTCCATTGAAAAGGTTTCAAATTCCCCAGAATAAAATCCGGCACCAGCGTAGAATCCACCATCGGAATTTCGGAACTTTCAAGAGCCATAGCAAAAGAGGGATAACGCATTTTCACTTTGCCCGCCCCATTCGGGAATGCGACTTCATGCCGGGCAACCGCGACACCAGAGAACTCCACCCCTTGGGCAATTTCGATACGGTCTTCGCTGAAGGCTTCCAACCATTGGATTTTTAAGGTTCCCCGCAGAAGCGGGCCCCGTAAATACAGCGGTCCTCTAGCATAAAGCCGGAGCGTGTCAATAAGGACACTCCCCCGCACATCGATAGAACCATCGGCAATAAAACGGCCGGAAAACGCCCGGGGAGCATGTTTTCCATCGTCATCTAAGTCCAGAAACAGGTCACCCTCCTGTACCCAAAGCGCCTGAGAATTGGCAGACGAACCGGCTGAAGCCAATCCCAAAAGCCGACGATTACCGGACTTGATTTGCAACGTGAGCGGCGGCCGAACCATGGTGATTTCACGATTTAGTTGCTGCCTGAAGCCCTCATAAATTTCATGCCGGAGCTTGGACGACCGAAGCATTCCACATGCGCTATCGCAAGCAATTCCCGCCAACACATGGATACGTTTTTCTCCAGCCGACACCGACAAATCAACCCAAGGCCCCCGCCGAGAACGTTCTACTTTCGGAAGCTTAAAGAAGTCCTCAGGAAAGCCTTCCAAATAAGCAATGAGCGCAGACTCGCCATCATAAATTCGCTGTTGCATTTGCGCATAGCGAAGCGTCACTCGCAGCAAGCCACCTGGCATCTGCAAGAGGGTTGTCAGCAAGAAAGTCACCGTCAAAAGGATTCCCAAAACCAAAGGCAGAACGGCTCCGGATTGTTTCTCCAAAAATTTAGGGTTCACGTACACCCACCTTTTTTTCGACGACGGAATCTCCACAAACTAATTTCACCCCTTCACGCCCCACCGTACGAAGTACGAATGTCTCCAAGGAATCCCCTACAGACAGCGCACGGGTTTCCCCAGACTCCGAAGCAAAATTCACCACCGCCAATTTTTCGGCCACCACTCCCTTTAAAAAGAAATCAGGCAGTTTGCATTTGGACAAAGCAACATCCTTCACGGGAACCACCTTGGAACTTTTTTCACGAGGTTCCTCAGGCGCCATCCATTCCGGCGGCAACGAAAGTTCCACCGGAACTGGATTTTCAGCATTCAAAAAGGGCTCTTCTTTTAACCACCTTCCAAGCAAGGCCATCAGCACAACAGCCATCAACCAAAATCTTTTTCGCCTCAGAAAATGCAACATTTCTGGCCACCGTTCCAAACCATTTTTTTCTTTCATCTCGACTCTCTGCAAATCTCGCCTGCGCCAAAAAGAATCCCGAGAAGCCTTTTTGAATTGGGCACGCACAAAATCAGGCCCGGACTCGCCTTGCAAATGGAGTTCTTCAAAATGACCCACACGGGAAAACAACGCATCGCGCTGCAGAAACCGCCGGAATCGAGGCAAAGCCTTTTCCATTTCCACCGCCTCTTCGGACCAGTGACACAAACGGCCTTCAAAGAATACAAACACAAAAAGCCGACCTTCCGCGTGAGCATAGCACAAATAATTTCCGGCGTTATCACTTTCGGGCAACGCACGGATTATTTGGTCTGCCACCGCCGAAAGCCAAATCTGTTCCGGCAACACACGCCCACTGCATTTTTCTAAAGGTTCCTCCACCAACGCCACCAAGAATCGGGAGCGCCTGCCTTCCGACGAATTGAAGGACACCATATGCCAAATCCGATAAAAGCCACCGTTTTCCTGCAGGCGGCGACACGTACACGGGAACTCGCTTTCAAACAGTGATTCCAATGTTTCAAGCGCCGGAATTTCATCGAAAGTCATTGTACATTCCCAAGTCAAGAGCCGCGCCTGAATCGATTTCACACGCCCCATCATAAGCCCGCCTTTACCACATGGGGCGTGATAAAAATGGCCAATTCATTTTCTTCTTCCTCTTCGGAGGTGAAGCTGAACAGGCGGCCCACCAGTGGCAAGCTCCCGAGAAAAGGCACCGCCGAGCGCACCTCGGATTTACTTTTGCGAATGAGGCCGCCCAGGCAAAGGGTTTCACCATCCTTCAACACCACCACCGTCTTCAGGTTCCGCGTACTGATGTCGCGGGGGCCATCTCCGGAGCTTCGCCCCGCCGTCTTGATTTCCGGCGAGACCTCCAGCGTAATGCGGCCCTCTTGCGTCACCGACGGCGTGAGTTCCAGGGAGATGCCGTCGTTAAAAGAACGGTAATCCGTAATGGGGTAACCATCGGCAGACACTTGGCTCACCAGGTAGTAAACCGTATTCGTCACGTTGAGTTCCGCCTTGTTGCCGTTGAGCGTTGTCAATCGCGGCCGCGCAAGTACCTCGGCCTGATTGTTTTCTTCTAGCGAAGCAAGCTCCAATTCAAAACGATCGGGCAACAGGCCAATTTTACCAAAAGCACCCGCCACCGAAAAGTCCTTGTCCATAAAATCCAAATAACCCCGAGCACCAACATCCCGTTCTGCAGTCTTACGGGAGGCTCCACTGTGAAGCCCGATTTCAAAACCATGCCCCTTCTTGAATTCCACCACAATACACGAAAGTGTCACTTGCAGCGCAGGAATATCAATCTGCTTGAGCAGATCCACCGCCGTCTGGATTTCAAAATGGGAACCGCCCAACAGCAATGCATTCAGTTCCTTGATTTCGGTAGCTACAAAATTCGGGCTGGGAGCAAACTTGCCCAAATAAGCCTGCGCCCTTTCAGAATGGATATGTCGCAGCGGGTAAAGCCTGCTTGTAGAAAGCGCCTTGTGGGTTCCGCCCTCGCACACATACAAGGTATTATTCTCTAGCGCAAAAGTGTAGCGCCGTCCCTTGAACAGCGACACAATCAAGGATTCGAGAGTTACCCCATGGAGCTTCAGCCGGATGCTTTCGCGAATATCACCGTACAGCGCCAAGTTCAATTCCGCAACTTCTGCAAGCCTATTCAACGCCTGCGCCAAATCACCGTCATCAAATTCGACCGTGTACAAATCCCCATCTTTCCAAAGTCGGATTTTATCATCCCGTTCTTTTGTCGCCTCGTGACCGGGCCCCACCCGCAGGCATCCATTTTCACGCCAAACCCGAAAGCCATGGGCATTCATCAGGGCACGAAAAGCAGGCTCTGCCGGCAATTGGAATAAGTCTCCCGAGATTTTTCCTTCCAAGCCCGGTGTCGCAAGGATATTCAAGCCAGAATTCAAGGCAAACTCCCGCACAAACTCGTTCACCTCCTTGTCTTTCACCGACAAAGAAATTAAGGAGTCCTGCCTAGAGAATTCATGCTTGCCCCGATTGCTAGCCCGCCGCACATGGAACACGGATTCTTCTTGGATCAGTTCCAGGCCATTGGCCGAACACAGGGCCGAAAGGGCCTCCAGCACGCCAACACCATCCAAGTGGACGGTCACCTTGAAATCGAGATTATCGTCGACCAAAACGGGCGTATCATAGGCCAGCGAAAGGGTTCGCACCACCTCTGCCACAGGGGTATCCACAAAATCCAGGGAAACCGTCTTTTCTGCGGCAAACAGCGAATTAAAACAGCCCCAAACCCCGAACAAAAACAGGGGAAGCAACAATTTTATGGGCAAAATTCCCTCGGGAATGGCAATAACCCTGCCACGGGATATAAAAAAGATTCCCAATTTGGCGAATCAGGGTAAAAATACTAAAAAACACCCAAAGATGTGCAAACAAGCGTTGTCATCTTTTATGCGTTTTTGTAGATTTATGCATAGAAAACTGAAACCCGTTTTTTCTGCGCTTGGGAATGCTCAAAAACGCGACATTCTTTTTGGTGCTGAAAACATCAAGGAGCCTACATGGCACATTATCTCTTTACTTCTGAATCGGTGTCCAAGGGACACCCCGACAAAGTCTGCGACCAGATTTCGGACGCTATCCTCGACGCCTGCCTTGCGCAAGACCCGAACAGCCGCGTGGCTTGCGAAACCCTCGTGAATACGGGTCTCGTCGTGATTTCCGGCGAAATCACCACCAAGGCCGTGATTGACTACCAGCAGATTGCACGCAAGACCATTAAGGGTATCGGCTACGTGAATCCGGAACTCGCCTTCGACTACAAGGGCTGCTCCGTGCTCGTCGCTATGGACAAGCAGTCTCCGGACATCGCCCAGGGCGTGGACGCCAAGGCCGCCGATGGTAAGGAAGATGACAAGCAGGGTGCCGGTGACCAGGGTATGATGTTCGGTTATGCCGTGAACGAAACCAAGGAATTGATGCCGCTCCCGATTAGCCTCGCCCACAAGCTCATGGAAGAAATCCAGAAGCTCCGCGAACAGGGCAAGATCAAGTGGCTTCGCCCGGACGCCAAGTCCCAGGTGACTGTTGAATATGACGAAAACGACAAGCCGGTGCGCGTGGACACGGTCGTGATTTCTACCCAGCACGACGAATTCGTGAACGGCAAGGAACTCAAGCATTCGACCATCGAAAAGGAAATCATCGAAAAGCTCATCAAGAAGGTGATTCCGGCCAAGCTCCTCGACAAGAAGACCCGTTACCTCGTGAACCCGACCGGCAAGTTCGTGGTCGGTGGCCCGCACGGTGACTGCGGCCTCACGGGTCGTAAGATTATCGTCGACACCTACGGCGGCATGGGCCGTCATGGTGGTGGCGCATTCAGCGGCAAGGACCCGTCCAAGGTCGACCGCAGCGCCGCTTATGCCGCTCGCTATGTGGCAAAGAACATTGTGGCTGCAGGCCTCGCCTACCGTTGCGAAGTCCAGCTCGCCTACGCTATCGGTTACTCCAAGCCGGTGTCCGTTCTCGTGAACACCTTCGGCACAGGTAAGATCAGCGACCGCGAAATCGAAGCCATTGTCGCCAAGACCTTCGACCTCTCTCCGGCAGGCATCGTGAAGATGCTCGACCTGAAGAAGCCGGGCTACCAGGCTACCGCAGCGCTTGGCCACTTCGGCCGCACGGGCGCTCGCTTCACCTGGGAAAAGACCGACAAGGCCGCTACTTTGAAAAAGCTCGCTAAAATCTAAGCGACACTCACATCAAGATTGCAAAAAATCCCCGACTTCATGTCGGGGATTTTTTCTTTGGTCAAAAGCGAATTACTTCTTTTTGGAAGCGCCTTTTTTCTTCTTGTCCTTCATTTCAACGCGGCGGCTACCGGAACGCAAGCGTTCCCACGGGCCAAAGCTGGACATGGGGAAAAGGAACACGTAGAACCAAGCTGCAACGGCCACGAACCAAGCAACCGACAAGGGCCAATAAATGCCACCGGGCATATCCACAGAAACCGCAACATCCAGCAGCAAGGCGCCCACAAGCACGGGCACAAGCAGCTGTTTTGCAGACTTCACGAGAGCGCCCGCTTGAGGAACTCCGGCACCGAGATGTTTTCCGGCCACTAGGGCATAAGCCATAGAAACAGCAAAGCCGAAAGCCGAGGACACGCCCCAAACAAGATCCTTCGGAACATCAGGAGTGCCCGGAAGCAAGTTCAGCAACACCCCCAAGAAAATCCACAAGAGCGCAAAGGGGAACAGCATGCATGCCAGAGACATCTTCACAAAAAGGAACAGCACCAGCGAAATCACCGCCAACACGCCATACATGGGAATGGCCATGTCTTCGCCACCGCCCAACACATAGAGAGCAACAAAGAACAGGAGCGGAGCCACAACGGACGCGATCCCAGCGCGAAGCCCTCCAAAAACAAACAGCATCACAATGCAGGCCACGCTAGCGACAATCAAATGCTGCGAAGAACTCCAAAGACCCTGCAAATTTTCGATACCGAAAAACCACATGCCAAATCTTTCCGAAGCGGCAATCGGGAATGCAACCATTTCGTCCCAAGACTTTGCAAGCATCGTCACGGACGCAACAACCATCACCACCAGCGTTATCAACCGGAAACGCAGCATCAATTCCAAAAATTTCTGTACCTTTCCCGGTTTTTCCCTTAAATCCATAATTACCTCGAAATCAATAGTTTCTGTTTTTTAGTCCAAGTCTTCTTTCCGAAATTCTCGTTAGCAGCCACGGTACTGCGAACCACATAGTGGTACAAACCGTTAGCAAGCAGACGCCCGTGATTATCATGACCATTCCAATGAGTCACACCCGAAACGGCATCCTTCAGCACCCGGACCAGTTTACCGTTCTGGTTATAGATAAAGATATCCACCTTGGAGCTTCTGTCATCGGGAGTCAAGTTCTTGAAATAGAAGGTCGTTCCCTTTTTACCCATGGGGTTCGGCGCATTGAATACGTCGGCAAGGCCAGCCTCCATATCATCCGTAATTTCAAGATTCAAGGTCTTGGTAGACTCGTTGTCCAAGACATCCTTTGCAAACACCTTGAACACGTATTTGCCGGCAGGATACTGTTCAGAGCTAAAGTTCATGCGCAACTTCGCACGCTTCGAAGTCTGTTCCAGATAAGGCCAGGGGTGGAACGGATCCTGGACGCCCACGACTTCAAAGGAAATACCTTCATCGGCCTGTTCCCTATAGTCGAGGGCCGTAGAATCTTCCACAATCACCTGCAGGCATGCGGGAGACTGCAACTTGACCGTTTCACCATCGGAAAAATTAGTCGCAATTCCACCACCATAACAGGACTGCACTTGAATCGACGGAGGCAACGTATCATTCAGCGAATCCGCATAATCCGAAATACCGCTGATAACCAGATTTCTAAGCCACGTACGACCCACAGAGGCTTCGCTAGAAGAATAGGCCCAGGCGCTAAATTCCGCGGACGTATCCCCAATAGATATCTTGCGGGGGGTCACGAAGTCTGTAGTGAACTTACCACCCTTGACAGGAATCTTCTCTGAATAAATCAGGCCGCCATCATAGAATACGTCAAGGGAATCTTCGTTCACCTGGAGATCCATCTTCTTGTTCGTACGGCCTTCGCGCAATACCAGGTCTACGAATCCGTCGTTCATGCCTTCCACGGTGCCGGACAATTTCATATGGTCAAGGGCTTTTATGGAATCCAAGGTTTCATCCAGCGTAATTTTCCAATCGCTGCTGGGCATACGAATCACCGGTTCCCCTAAAAGCACATAACGTTCATTGTTATAGCGCTGTCTTCCATAAGTCATGCTTGCAGATCTTTTGGTTTTGAGCATCGCCATGCCAATGGTTTCGCCGTTTTCCATCAAAGCATTCAACAAAAGATCCGTTCCGAAATTCGAATTGTAATCCGCAAAGGTTTCACGGGAGGCTCCAACAGACACAATGGAACCCGCCCTCGGTGCCAACAGGAATTCTTCAGAAAGGGAGCGCGCATTGCCTTCATCAAATCGGCCCACCGTACAAGAGAACGATCCCAGAATGGTATAACGGCCCCTGTTCGAAAGTTTTGCAAGGTAGCTGGGCTTCAAGAGACCTTCACTGGCCCAATCCGTCTTGGAACCGTGGCCAAAGTAGGTCGTAAACAAGGCGCCCTGATTCAAGACATTGATAAAGTCTTCGGCAGCATCCTTCTTTTGACCCGCAGCATCTTCGGCATAATCCAAAAGGTAAATCTTCTTGAAGTTCCAGCGTTCACCCTTGACTTCAGCCATTTTGTCAATGGCCTGCACAAGGGTTTCCTGATACCAGGTATGCTTTGTCTTATCTTCTACGCCGCTATTCTTGGCATCGTCAGCCGTATGCAACATCGTTGCACGCCAGTCGGAATAATCCATGACACCTTTCTTTTCGTAATCCTTCGCCTTTTCGATATAGTCCGCAAATTCGGTCACCGAAGCAATGGGCAGTCGGCCCACCGCTACATCCAAATCGTATTCACCATACTGAACCACTTCGCCGGAATCAAGGACACCGAAGAAGTCTTCATACACACCGTCTTCTTTTTCGAAGGGCGGGAAATAGGAAGTCGCCAATTTGCTATCGAAGCCACGGTAATCAAAATTACCGGCGCCCACAAGCAACACATACTTGAAATTCGGGCACACGGAATAGACATAGGCAATGTAGTTACGGACTGCCACCGGCGACACGCGGCCTGCCGTATAGCGGTTGTAAATATCTTCGAGAGCAACCACCGATGTGGGGAATGTTCCCACAGCAGAGCCGTCATTACGGAATTCCGCCAAGACCTTAGCCGATTCGATGAATTCGTTAGGAGAGATAATCAAGTATTCCAACTTCGAATTGGGCCTAGACAAATCCGACAATACCCCACTGCCATAAGCAGGTAAGCCTTCCACCGTCAGGCCCGAGCGATAAGCTTTCTCCCGAACGGCCAGATACCTGACATCTTCACCAGCAGCAATGCTATCCTTTGCAACCGTTCCCGATGCGTTCAGGAATCCCACCGGTCTCATATTCGAGAACTTCATGACCTTTGTCTTGGAGGGGACAGGGACATTGATAACGCCCGAGACAGAACCGCCCGGCAAAAGCCATTCCGCAGAATCCACGACGGGGTTCCACTGGTATGCAACCGTAAAGCCGTCAAATCGGTCAAACTGCCTATCGTTAGGGAGCAATTCCAAAACATACTGATTGTTTTTCTCAAGGAATCCGGGATTGTCGATGCGGAAGTTGCCTCCAGGAATGAGCGTCGTTTCGGAACGTTCAACGCGATTTCCGTTCACTTCCATGGCAAACATGATAGAATCCATGCGCGTAGCATAACTTTCTTGAGAAAGCGTCAAATTGTCAGGCTGGTCGTTCAAATCCACAGCTGAACTCGCCCATACGGAACGATGGGGGAAGAAAGACACCGCCACATACTGCTTGCCACCCGGAACCATTCCCGGCATATTGACGGTTTCCTTGACTTCTTCGGCAGAGAAAGAAATTCTGGCGGTTTCCATACGGCTATGCCATTTCCAGAACCATTCCTTACCGGTCGCCCTTTCCCAGTCAAGAGCCTTTCCGAAATAGGTATCGCGCAAGAGAGCATCCTTTTCGGCTCGGGCATAACGCATCCAAGTGACATTTTTTCCGCTAGCCGAAGGCGCAGGAACGCTTTGACTCAGGCGAAGTCCCTTGCCCGATTTCTTATAACCAAACAAGAACTTCTGGTAAAAGGAATAAGGGGAATAGGAATGAAAATAGTCCATTTTCCCATTGATAAAGAAGGGGTCTTCGCGGTCGCAGCGCTTCCAGAAAGCATTGCCATAACCCACAAAAATCAGGGAGTCGCCTTCGTTAAAAATACCGTCGGGACTGTTGCCTCCGGGAGTATGGTCACGGACCTCGATGGGGATTTCAAAAATCTGGTTAGGATTCCGTTCGCTTGCACCGGGGCCCATATCGGCCAAAGTATCCGGCGATGCACCATAGAGACAAATCTTATCTACAGGAATACCATCCAGGGAATCCTGACGCTGCCACAGCAAAAGCGAAGTGCGGATTTCGCTAAAGGGAACCGCATACAAGCCGTCTTCGCTAAAGCTAGACATGCTCTTGTCGCCCTTGTCACCCACCTGGAATCTGGCCAGGAACGAGACATCACTTATTCCATCGGCTTCTTTGCGCAGCGCCCTGAAGGATTTCGCCCGGGAAGTCCCAAATCGGGAGGCCGCCACAGGGTTTACCACCTTGGAAAGCACACGCTTGCCAGGGTTGACACCATTCTTGGAACCATTGAACTGCACCTTCAGGCGAAATTTTTCGCGAAGGGATACCGAGGAACCGCTCTTGATGTAAAGGGGTACGCGAATATCTGTCATCCAGAGGCCATCGCGCATATACGGAACAGAAACATCCAAGGGCAGAATGCGCAAGGAATCTTTAGCACCGCCGGGGCCACCCTTACACAGGGATTTTCCCAGAGGAACCACCTTAGAATCGGTCAACGAAACATTGGGCTTTTGATTATTCGGGAGAGCGACACGATAATAGCGGAACGGAACCGAATTGCCATCTAGGTAAGCGGCATTTTCAGGCAGGAAAACGCCTCCCCGATCTTTTTCATCAAGACAGGAGTGAACACTGGATTCAACGACAACATCGTCCAAGACAAAACGGCTCTTGGAATCTTCGACCACCCGGGCAAACGAGCATACCGCTCCCAGGGCCACAAATAGAGTTATAAGTACTTTGGGCTTCACGTTTCTAAAATAGCAAATAGCGGGAGTCCAGATTTAAATCTTAATGGCGAATTTCCAGTTCCGAATAGCCATTTCCATTGGTGCGGAATTCAACTGTTTCTCCGGCCGCCGTAGAGGCCTTGAAAAGCCTGAAAAACGAAGGAGCCACCCCACGGACAAGAATCGCTTCCAACTCAGAACGCTTAAGCATCCACTTGGAATTCCAAGCCGACATATACCAATGCCACGGTTGCCAATTGAACACGCCCCTAACCGACTGTACAAAGGCCCTGAGCATGAGTGAATATTCGTACTTGAAATAGTCTTCGTAGTCTGTCAAGATAGAGGCCTTTTCATCAAGGGTTTTCGAAGCATAATCCTTTACCATGTAAAGGGGTTCATCGCCTTTCTTATCATACGAAAAAATCATTCCCGACGGGAGCAATTTCACCTTCAAGTTGTCCTTATCCCGGTGGACATATTCTGTCTCGGAAACCTGCCTGTAATCCCTAAAAACAACTTCTGGGCGAAGAACCGAATTGATAGACAAAGGAACAGGCTTTGCATCTAAAGACGTCAGCTCATAAAACAGGATCGTTTCGCCACTGCCCTTGGGCAAAAGGACTGCCGCAAGAGGCTTCGAACGTTCCGTAATCACCCAGACCATTTCTGGCTTATTCGCGCTCTTGAGCATGGGATCTAAAATTTCCATCAGCGATGGATCCTTGACGCCATTGACATCCCATTCCATCCAGGTTCCTGTACCGCCTACGGAATCCAGCGTCGCAAAAAGCCGGTCTCCACTAAAGGGTTTCTTGGAATCAACAGCACCCATCACCTTTGCAGAGCCAGCCGTATAAGGCTTACCCTTGGGAGCAGCCCAGAGCCCAGAGTACAAACAAACTAAAACAGCAAGAACGATCTTCGAAAAATTCATCATTACCACTAGAAGCCAATGGGTTCGCAAAGGGAATCATCAAGTCTCGAATACGTCATATGGTATTCGCGGTCCAGCCAGTAGAGAGCCAATTTCTTGTTGCTCCAGCTCTTCTTGACTGCTGTGGCTTCGATACCCTTCGTAATCAGGGGTACCGTTTCGACCAGGTCCAATTTCCAGGACTTGTCGTCCCATTCAAAAATCATGATAGGCACTTCGGGACTCTTCGCAAGACCAATGCTTCCACGGTCGTTCTTGACCTTCATGGGGCCCAGTTTCAGCTTGGTAAAGTTACGCATAATTCCCGCCTTCGACATATACAGCCAAAGCATGCGGTCTTCGGCCACCTGCCACAGGTGTTCACGTTCATAAAGGCGGTACAGCAAAATGGAATAGACTTCGTAGAACTGGCAGGTATCCAAGTCTTCGGGCGTATACACTCTTGCGTGATTTTCCAACGTATCCAGCCAATATTCCGAAGAATCCGTCATCATGACATAGAGATCTTCGGCGGGCGTATCCTGACGAATGGCGACCAAGAATTCCTTGAACATGGTTTCGAGCAGGGCCTGCTTATCGGATTCCTGAAGCACCACCTTTTCATTCTTGACTTCGGCAGATTCACCAGAGCCTGCATCGTTTTTTGCAGAAGAGCCCGCACAGGCCGAAAAGAAAGTGCACGCCCCAATCGCAAGGGCCATAACAATTGTATTTTTAAGTGTATGCATCGCGATACCTATTTAAAAATGACGCTGGACGAACTGCTCCGTGCCTGCACCCTCAAGGGTTTTCAAGGGTCGGGCCCCGGCGGTCAGCACCGCAACAAGACCAACACGGGAGTTCTACTCGGTTTACGTGAATTCAATTTAGAAATCAAATCCTGCGAAGGCAGGAGCGCTCACGAAAACAAGGTGCATGCATTACACAGAATGCAAATGGCCCTGGCCCTGCAAGTCCGCGAAGCCCCCGCAAACCCCGAAATGCCCTTTCCGGGGAGCAACGGCCACCTGCAACCCAGCAACGCGCTGTTTCCGCTGTTTGTTGCCCACGTTTTCGACATCATGGCCACCAAGAACGGCGACACCAAGGCGGCAGCGGCAGCTTTCAACCTGACTCCCAGCGCCCTGGTGAAAATTTTGCGACAGGACAAGGCCTGCGCCACCAAGCTGCAAGGGAACCGCAAGCAGAACGGACAAAAAGCTCTGAAGCTGTAGAACCATAAAATAATTTTACATAGACGCTCCTCCAAAAGAGGGGTGTTTTTTGAACTGTTTTTTCAATTTTAGCGTGTTAATAAATAGGACCACTCAACCAAATGGAGGTAATATGAGTCCTATTAAAACAAAACATGCAACCATGGCCACCTCTCTCCTTTGCGCATTCGCCCTCTGGAACTGTGGCAGCGAAACCCACGAAACCAACGCCGTCATCAACAACTCGGAACATGCATCCGTTGCCCTCCAGCTGCAATACAGCACACCCCCGCTGTTAGATAGCTTGGTACTGGACTGCTACGGAGCAGACACGCTCCACTACGTGCACCCAGCCGACAGCGCCCTTTTCAACATGAATCTTTTCCCAAGCGACAACTGGTCTTTCAAGGCCAAGATTTACGCCAACGGAGCCCTAATGCAAATGGGCGAACTGACCACCAAGCTGGAAGCCGGGTCCACAGAAAACCTTTCCATCCAGATGCACCCCATCGTAGGATTTGTCTTGGTAGAAGTTCCCACCGGGCTCAAGAACGAAAGCGGGATTGTGGGCGGCACCATGACGCTCACCTCCAAAAGCGACCGTTACGAAATCCCCATGGAAGAATCCACCGGGAAAATCTACTTCAAGAGCGGCATGCTCAAACTCGGCGTAGAATACGGTGTACAAATATCCCTCCTCGATTCTACAGGGAAAGCCATCTATAGTTTAAGTGACAAATTCCTGCTCACCGAAGATAGCCCCGTACCCGACCTCACGCTGAACGCCCTCCGCAGCAAAGTCGCCTTGGGCATCAAGACCGCAGAGGAGCGCCACGTCGAAATCACGCTGTCACTCCGGTCCGGATTCCGAAAACCTCAAGCAGACAACTTGCTGATTACGGAATACTTCGCCGCCCCCGCCAAGGACTCGGCCCAATACGAATTCGTCGAGATTTACAACGGGACTATCGACACATTGCTTTTGGACGACTGCGTTTTAGGGATTACCAGTTCCAACACACTCAAGCGCTATAACCTCACCACCAGCGAAATCTTGCCGGGAGAGGTCATGGTCTTAGGCGATGCCACCTCCGAAAAGACCCCGGCAGAATACGTGAACACCGACGGCTGGAGCGACATGACCAACAGCAAAGGGAGCATCTTTTTGCAATGTGACGGAATCACCCTGGATTCCCTGTACTACGCCAACGCCACCGACTCGCTGCACACCAATGTGGTGCCCGCGTTAGGTTCGAGTAAATACAATCAAAGCGGCCAACTGAACATTGACCGCTGGAAAGTACGTTCGGACTCCTCGGCGTGGTGCCTTACGGTTCCCACTCCGGGCGAACTGAATTTCTGTAATTAAGCGTGAATCTGCGTATTGGCGCGTTCAACGTCGAACAGCCTGCGCAGTAATTCTGTGCGGGCCGGATCGCGTTCTTCGGCAAGAGTCAGCGGACCCATGTTCAGGGCCACCAGAATGGAACCCGGATAGTTGTTCGCGCTCTTGATGAAGTCGCTTGCGGAAACGCCTTCGGTGTAGAAATCGACAACGAAGGTGTCCCAGTCGTCGTTTTCCAGCTGTTCCTGAGCTTCGGCCTCGGTCTTTACAGCCTTGATGGTAGCACCCACCAAAAGGTCTGTCAACACGGTCAGACAAGCTTCGCGATGGGAATCGTCTTCTTCCCAAATCAGGATACGGCGGTCGCTATAATCACGGACCACAGGAGTCTGGGCAAGGGAGTCCTCGGAATCAAACTTCTCGAGGGCGGCTTCGTCCATTTCTTCATCGTCAAAATTGTCGAGTTCTTTTGCCATAGTAGCCCAAATATAGTAAACTTGACCCCAAAACATTGCCATAATCGGCTATAATTTCTAAATTTGCGCGCAAAAATAAACGTCAATCAAAAGAGCCATTATGGATACATCTAAAATCAGAAACGTCGCCATTATCGCCCACGTTGACCACGGTAAGACTACCCTGGTGGACCAGCTCCTCAAGCAGTGCGGAACCTTCCACGAAAACGAAGAAGTGAACGAACGCGTGATGGACTCCGACAACCTGGAACGCGAACGCGGCATCACCATCCTTTCCAAGAACACGAGCGTCATGTACAAGGGCTATCGCGTGAACATCGTCGATACCCCGGGGCACGCCGACTTCGGTGGCCAGGTGGAACGCGTGCTCGGCA
>JAEEGJ010013777.1_pt1 | contig 19467 bp, 13 predicted proteins | sample 8958761 | NCBI WGS metagenome assembly JAEEGJ01 (sample SAMN16246546, study PRJNA631951) | gut metagenome | biome: gut microbiome; feature: rumen; material: RS-attached | host: Bos | place: Iran: Karaj | collected 2018-10 | reverse complement strand
GGACATCATCGCAGACGTGCAGGGTTCCAGACCGACACCCCCATGGTACATGACCCTGTCATGGCCTACGAAGACAGTACGTGGCACCTCTTTGCTACAGGCATGGGCATTCAGCACATGACGTCCAAGGATCGCAAGACGTGGACTGTCAGTGGTCAACCCGTCATGTCCGTGATGCCCCAATGGACACACGACTCAGTGCCTGGTTTCCAGCATCATGTCTGGGCTCCAGACGTTATTCGTTGGCACAATCGCTGGTGGCTCAGTTACAGTTGTTCTACCTTTGGCAAGAACGGTTCTGCCATCGGCCTGCTTTCGGCGCCGTCGCTGTCGTATCCAGTTTGGAACGATGAGGGCTGTATTGTCACCTCTAAGGAAAAACGCGACAACTGGAATGCCATTGATCCCAACTTCGTCATTGACGACCAGGATCATCCATGGCTTGTGTGGGGCTCCTTCTGGGATGGTATTCAGCTTGTGCGTCTTGACACGACGATGCATGTTGCCACAGGCGAACAGCCTCGCACCATTGCCCGTCGTTACGACCCGGCTTCCAAGAATGTTGCGCCCAATCCTACTTCAAAATATGCTGGTACCAACGCCATCGAGGCACCGTTTATTTTCAAGCATGCAGGCTGGTATTACCTGTTTGTTTCCTGGGACTACTGCTGCCGTGGTTCAAAGAGCAATTACCGCGTCGCCGTAGGGCGTAGCCGCCACGTTGGCGGGCCATACCTCGACCGTGACGGCAAAGATATGGCAAAGGGCGGCGGCACACTGTTCTTGGAGGGTGACAAGCAGCAATTCGAGGCTGCCGGTCACTGTGCGGCCTATCATTATAATGGCGAGGATATCTTTATTTGTCATGGTTACAGCATAGCCCATAAAGGGGCATCCATTCTTATTCAACGGCCTATCAGCTGGAGTGTTGACGGTTGGCCGTGCTTAATTGATAATTGACAATTGAAATTAATCATTATGCAGCGTATAATCATTCTCACATTTTTCATTTTCATTTCTCATTTCTCATTACTCATTACTCATTTGCCCACGACAAGTGCGCAGACGTCGTGGACGGCTGACAATGGTAATGGCACGTTTACCAACCCCCTGTTCTACGATGAGTTTTCCGACCCAGATGTCATCCGTGTGGGCGACGACTACTATCTTGCAGGAACGACGATGCATACGGTGCCAGGTTTGGTCATCCTGCATTCAAAGGACCTTGTAAACTGGGAGAATATCTCGTATTGTTTTGACCGTTTTGACTTTCCTGACGACAAGTTTGCCCTGAAGAATCATCAGGAGATTTACGGTCAGGGCATCTGGGCACCAGCCATCCGCTATGCCAACGGGCAGTTCTATGTCTTTTCGAACGTCAATGGTAAGGGGTTGCAATGCTACACCTCCAAGGATATCCGAGGACCTTGGACGCATCACAACATGCAAGGAAATATCTACGACCTCTCTGTACTCTTCGATGATGACGGCAAGATTTATGCCATCCACAAGTATGGTGAGGTACACTGCACGGAGTTGAAGCCTGATATGAGCGGCCCTGTAGAGGGTACCGACCGTGTCATTATTCCTGAGGGCAACGGCATTGGTGAGGGACACCACATGTATAAAATCAATGGCATGTATTACCTTATCTCTACCGACTATTCACCCAACGGACGTACGCTCTGCTCACGTTCGAAGAGCATCTGGGGACCCTACGAGACCCGTGTCATCACTGCCGATGAGACTTACGGCTATCATGGCGTAGGGCGCACTATCGTGCCTCGTGGTACGAAATACCGTATCGGCGAGGATGGCACCAAGTTTGGCATCGCACCAGCCAGTGCCGCTGCCACAGGTTGCGACAATGCCCATCAAGGTGGCATCGTACAGGCCAGTGACGGTTCGTGGTGGGCCCTGCTCATGCAAGACTTCCACTCCATTGGCCGTACTGTCTGCCTCATGCCGATAACATGGAAGGATGGATGGCCCATGATTGGCCTTGAGGGCAACTTGGGACGTGCACCACGCACGTGGTTCAAGCCCATGTCTGCTGCGCTCCAATCACAACACACTGTACCTTATGCCCCTTACAATCGCAATGAGGACTTTAACGGTAAGACGTTAGGACGTGTGTGGCAGTGGAACCACAATCCGGACGACAGCAAGTGGAGTCTGAAGAACGGACACCTGCGCCTGCAGTCAATGCCTGCCGAACAACTGATGTGGGCACGCAATACGCTTACCCAGCGTGTCATCGGTCCTACGTCTGTGACCACTGTCGAACTCTACACCAAAGGTATGAAGGATGGCGACGTTGCCGGTCTTGGCAATATCAATGTGCCCTGCTCATGGATTGGTGTCGTGAAGGATGGCAAGACCCTGACGCTGCGCTGTTTCGAACAACTCACCAACGACACCGTTATCGTCTCTGTTCCCGCAGATGTGTCTGGCGGCAAGATATACCTTCGCTGCATTGGCGACTACGACAACAATCAGGCGCAGTATGCCTATTCTTTCAATGGCGATACCTACTCCATGTTGGGTCGCATGATGCCACTCACGTATCAGCTCATCTCCTTCCAAGGTTCGCGCCATGCCCTCTTTGCCTTTAACCATAAAGGCTTGAAGGGTGGCTATGCCGAGTTCGACAACTTCACCGTCGTTGAGCCCAAGGCCGACCGTAGCAAGAATATCCCATACGGCAAGACTATCCGCATCATCAATAAGGCTACCAACCGTCCTGCCATTGCGCTGAAGCATGGCCTGCTTCATGACACCCATGTCGGCGACAATAGCAGTCTGACGCGGTTCAAGGTGACAGACTGCGGACAGGGTCGCGTCGCGCTTCAGTGTGCCGATGGCCGCTACGTGAAAGTCTATGGCGACGGTTTGCCTGGCGACGTGCGCTTTACTACCAATCCAAAGGAGGCCGAAACATTCCTGTGGCAAGACTATCTCGACCACGACTTCATGCTCCTTTCATTGAAAAATCACAAATACTTAGGCAAGAGTCCCACAACGGGCAGTCCTTATTCCATGGACTTTGCTGGTCCTGATCCTGACCGTCGCAATGGTGCCGTGTTCCATTGGGAAGAATAGTACGAAGCATCAGAATAATAAAAAAAACTGGGACTCCTCCTTTTGAGTGAGCCCCAGTTTTTTCTTGTATCAGCCTTCAGCCTTCAGCCCTCTTACTTCTTAATCCTATACAGACGGAACGACATCGCCTTCAACTGGTCGTTCAGCACCGTCTGCTTCTTGTCCTCAGTACATGGTACGGTCAGACGGACGGGATGAATCTTTTCAGGCTTGTCCAGCGTGTTTTCGTCCTCCATTCTGCCGTTTGTCCAGAGTTCCAGCACGTTAGCCGTGCGCTCGCCCTTCATGCCCTGCAGATTGATGCTGACGGACTGTGGCTGCTTCGAGGTGTTCACTACCTTGACGATAATTTCGTCAGTAGTCTTGTCATATACGGCCGATGCGAAGAGTCCGTTCTGTCCCTCCTGATTGGCAACAGGCACGGCCACGGTCTTTTTGCCTACCTGCTTGGGGGTGGTCAGCTGCAGCACGTTGGTACCCTTGTTCATCGTGAACATCTGCTGTACGTAGTAGCTCACGCTCTTGAACATGCGCAGGTTGTCGTACCATATCATGTCAGGACGCCACTGCCAACCATCGACGTGTGCAAACAGCGGGGCGTAGGTAGCCATGTGTACGATGTCGGCATTACGCTCGATACCCGTCATGTGGGCAGCCTCGTAGAGTGAGGTCTCGTAGTGGTTCCACTTCTTGCCCTTGCCGTGGCAGGCATATTCGCCGGCAAACACCTTCGGACCCTTGCGGTCGTACACGTCGTAGCGCAGACCATGGCTCAGGAACCACTCTTCGTTACGGTAGTAGTGCTCGTCGTAGAGGTCAACCTTCAGCTCCTTCATGCGAGGCTGCAGCAGGTCGAAGTCCCAACCCTCTGAGTTCGGACCAGTGGTGCCGATGAGTTTCAGGTTAGGATATTTGGCGCGCAAGGCATCGCTGAACTTCTTCAGACGCTCTGTAAACACTGGGCCATAGCCGCCATGCTTCTCGTCGTAGTCCCACTGCTCATTGCCCACGCCTAAGTATTTCAGGTTAAATGGCTCAGGGTGCCCCATGTCGGCACGCACCTTGCCCCACTTGGTGTTGACGTCGCCATTGGCAAACTCAACCAAGTCCAAGGCATCCTGAATATAGGGACCAAGGTCCTCCAAGGCCACATGTACGCCAGGCTTGGTGGGGTCAGGGTTCTGGAACTGGCAGCTCAGTCCGCAAGAAATGACGGGCAGGGGCTCAGCACCGATGTCCTCAGCCAGCTGGAAGAACTCGAAGAATCCCAATCCGTACGACTGGTAGTAGTCGGGGAAGTAGCGGTGGTCGAAGGTGTACTCCCAGCGGTTATGGTTCAGCGGACGGTTCTCAACGGGGCCGACACTGTTCTTCCACTGGTAGCGCTCGTCCAGCGTGCAACCCTCTACGATGCAACCGCCGGGGAAGCGGAACACGCCAGGGTGCAGGTCTTCCAAGGCCTGTGCCAGGTCGCGTCGCATGCCGTTCTCACGGTTCTTGTAGGTATTGACGGGGAATAGCGAGATGTGCTCCAGACATACGCTGTTCGGTCCGTGCAGGTAGATGCGCAACTTGGCATGCTGCATCGTCTTCTTTGGTGCCAGCGTGACGGTATATTTCTTCCATTCCGTCGAGGTGATGTCCAGTTTCTGCTCAGCCAGTTCCTGACGTTCGTCCATCGTGTTCTCGTCTATCAGCTGTACGCGGATGGTCGCCCTGTTCTTGGGCGCCTTGGCCCATACCGAGAAGCGGTACTGCTCGCCCTTCTTCACGCCGATGCCGAAGAAACCCTCGTTCGTCAGACCTGTACGGCGGTCGCGATGACCTGGGTCACTCAGCTCCACATAGTGCGGACAACGCTGGAACGGACCGTCGTCCTTTACCTCGACACAGCCGAACGACTGCCAGCCCATCAGGTGCTGCGGAAACTCGAACGAGCGGTTCTTCACCAGTTCACCATACAGTCCGCCGTCAGCGGCATAGTTGATGTCCTCGAAAAAAATACCATACATGGTCGACTGGACGGGAGCTCCCACTTTCTTGGTGTTCACGTCCATCGTCAACTGAGCCGTAGCCATCAGGGTCATACCCATGACGGTAGCCAATGATAATAACCTTTTCTTCATCTTTTTGCTTTCTTTATTAATAGTGTTATCTAATAGTTTGTTTCACGCTACAAAGATACGAAAAAATGAGCATAATACAAAAGAAAAATCGATTTCTTTTTATCTGATAGCAATTTTGTCTACAGCTGACTGAATAGGAACTGCTGATTGGTGTATTCCCAGCGGAGTGTGCCGAAACGGATGAGGCGAGCCATGAGGGTGATGACCTTGGGACGCGGAAGACGCGACATACGGACAATTTGGTTCAGTGTCATTGGACTCTGAATCACGTCCAACAAGCGACGGATGTCATCATTGTAGGTAATCATGGCACCTTGGGGCTTCTGCGACTCCCGCCATAGTGCCAGATGAACAGGCGAAGCCACAATATTCTCGTCGTTGATGCGGATATAGGCCCGCAACCGATTCTCTTCGTCCAGCGCACAGACAGGTCGCTTTGTTGATGGTGGCACGGTGGCTACCACAATGTTTCTCCCGTCCACATGATAGGTGTCGAACTTGATGCTTGACTCGGGCTTGCAGTATTTGTATGCCGCCTGGTGCATCATGTATATCTCCTCCTCGCTCCGAACACCAGACAGATGACCGTCGTCGCGCACGCCAATGAGCAGTCGGCCCCCATCGGTATTGGCAAATGCCGACACCGACTTAGCCAGTTTGCAGGCATTGGCCACACGGTATTTGAAGTCCTGCTGCTGGTGCTCGCCCTCGCGAATCATGCTGAGAAGATAACGTTTATCATCCATAGCGGGTGCAAAGATACAAAAAATATGGAAGTGGTTACTGAACTAACCAGGAGTTTTTAGACAGGATCCGCAAATATCGTGCTAGGCCGGTTGATGAGCTCTTCTATATAGCGGTTGTATACTTGATTGGCCTCGGTGATGACGAAGGGTAGCTTCTTGGCACTGAAGTAGTTCTGCACCCACTTGACAATGGCCTCACCGGGCCAGTTCTCAATGCCCACGCGACACGCCATGTGGCGGGCCAGCTTCTCGTCAATATACGTGTTGAGCACCTCATAGGCTACGGTATAGTTAACATCGTATTTCTTCATATACGCATACAGGAAATCGCCATAGTATTTTGCCCTTAGCCAGTCGTCTCCTAGAATCTTCATCAGTCCGTCATGAATGCGCTTGTAGGCTTCCTCGCTGGGCCTGATATGGAACTGTGGCACGTTGCCTGCCAGCAGCACCTTCATGTTGATGCCGTTCTTGTGGTGCCGCTGGTTCTCGCTGATCTTGTCGTGGTCGTTTTTGTTGGCCAATGCGTTAGCCTTGCAGTCAAACAGCGCATAGGGAATGGCAGGCTCTTCTATCTCCTGACTGTCTGTCAGGACATAGCGGTCGCCCACGAAGGGCGACATGAAAGCCTCCATCTTCTTTGTTTCTTTATCGCGTACTATACGGAAAGCCTCCGACCGCTCTATAAGTGCGGTCAGTTCCGAGTCCTGCTTGAAGCCTAAGGCCTTGCGCAGTTCGTTGAACTGCTCCTTGCGGTAGGCCAGTGTCACGTCATCCATGTATTCGTACGCTCCGTCGAAGAGGTACTTGATTTTTCCTATCTCTGTCCACGAGAGTTTCTGTGCTCTCCAGTGTCGGTTGTAGCTCCTGGCCGTTGTTGCCGCCAGCGCTATGTCGTTCTTGTATATCATATTCAATTATCCCATTCTCATATACGTCATGATAGACCACTACAGGTCTATCTATGACTATGTATTCCTATTTATAGGAATATAGTCTATATAAAGCAACTATCGGTAAATCCCGAATCTCCATATCATTTGCAAAGATAGTGCAAATCGAACGAAAAACCAAATTTATTTGGATTTTTTTGATTACTTCCTCCCCAGACTTCACAAAAGAATTCTGCGTAAATTTGCCTCGAATTCTGCGTAAATTCGCTTTGAATTCTGCGTAAATTCGATGGGGATTCTGCGTAAATTCTCCAGGGTACGGCACTTTAGACCCGTGCTAACGTCATCTTTGAGGTGTTCCTACGTCATCTACGACTCGTTCCGATGATACTTTAGGGGGGTAAAGTATCGTGACTACGACCGCAAAGTGACGCATCTACAACCGCAAGGAACGTCACTAACGACCCTAAAGTATCGTATCTTTCACAAGCCGCGACAGAATTATCATGTTTTTTTCGAAAATCAATCCTGTCTCCGTAACCTCACTTACATCAGCCCTCAGCCATCATCCTTCTTCCCTCTTCCTTCTAACATCTTACATCAGATATCTTACATCTTCCATCAGCCTTCTGGTATTTTTTTCACCCCAATTGCAAAGATTGTAGTTAGAATTTCGTATATTTGCAGCAAAAATCAGCGATTATGAATGAACCAGAGATAAGAAAAGCAGATGTATCTACGGAATTTCCTCTTGAATAGTATTTGGAAACAGGCAGGTTGGAAATAATTAATGAACGGATATGGAAAAAATTATTGTAAATGTATCTTGGTGTGACAAGAATTATGGTGCAGCTCTGGGCGAGAATGTACCTGGTGCAGTAGTTGTAACTGCCAAATCGTATGACGAACTGATTGACGAGGTGCGCAACACGCTTAATTTCCATGTAGAAGGAATGATTGCAGATGGCGATGATGTTCCTCAGTGGCTTCGCGATGGCGACTATGAATTCGAGTACCATCTGGATGCAGCAGCCCTGTTGCAGATGTGCTCTCCTTATGCCTCTATTGCAGCTATCAGCCGTGTTTCTGGCATCAATCAGCACCAGCTAAGCCACTATGCCAACGGCATTAAAAAACCTCGTCCAGAACAGCGACGTCGCATCGTTGAAGGTCTGCATAAAATAGGCCGAGAGCTTATTGCTGTGGAATAAACTTATATATGGAAAGACAACGGCAGGCATCTCACTTGATAACCTGCCGCTTTTGTAATCTTCCATCTTACTTTTTCCATCAGACATCAGACTTCAGCCATCAGACATCTTCCCTCAGCCCTCAGGCGTCATAGTGGCAGGTATCTGCCCTGATTCAGCAGTCCAGACCAATTTCATCGACTACGATTCCGAGAAGTACGAGAAGAGGCGGAGGCTTGATGAAGTCATCGACCATATCAATCGGAAGAATGGCAGCGATACCATCGTGCTTGGTTCGCAACAATACACAGCCAAAGACGGTAAAGGTAAGGCAGGCGTTTTCCGCGACAGCATCAGGCACAACTTCCGCAGTCCCAGCTACACCACCATGTGGAGCGATATTCCTGAGGCAGAATAAACTTACACTATAGTGATCTGTTGGGTCACAGGTGCTGTCCCTGATGTCACACATTCTTGTATAATTGGATATCACAAATTGTGACCTCCATTTTTCAAAAACATCATTCAACAGATAGAGAAATGTAATCAACATTTTTTACGCTATTAGCAGGCAGATATGCCTTGCCAGCCCCAAGTTCACCTCCATTCCATTTATAGAAGCCAACACCTTTCGATTTGTTTGCCAACAAATAAATATCCTTTTCAGACCCTTCAGATACTTTCAGATAATTTGTATAATTGAAGTGTTCTATAGGCTCTTCAAGTATCATCGCATGCCCATTCCCTTGACCTTTTAATAATACAGGAGTATTCTCAGGCACAAATAATACGTTTGTAAGAACGGCCTTTCCCTTTTTTATCTTAGTGACTACAAAGGCATGACCTTCATCGAAATACACATCATGTTGGGTAACATACAGCGTCCATCCTCCCACGGTTTCTGTTGACAGGATTTCTTTTCCTGAAAAATGATCGGGTTTCTTTTCTTGATAACTAAAACTCTTCCTGATATGGTTCACTTTCAATTTTAGAGTCACCGTTTCGGAAATATTATCCGTATAAACCACATTTACTTTTAACGTTATACATCTGCCTTTCTCTCCTTGTGCAAAGTTAACATATTGCTTGATACTAACGTTTTTATTCTCACACTCTTTTGCCAAGCGTATCGTTCTCAGTTCGGTTCTGTTCACGATAAATTTATCATCTGATTCAAGTTCCCCTTCATTTAAACCATCTACCTCAACAGGATGTCCATTTAGCCGACTCTCAATCCACCTGATTGCTTTAATATCAGCAGCCATCTTGGTTATTTGCAGTTCGATTCCATTTAATTGAGGCGTTAGCATAAAATCAACATACAGCCTGTCTCGTTCGCAATATGGTTTTTCAATATCTTGGCCATTAATATAAAGCCTATACAAATCTACAGTTTTCTTTCCATTTAGCACATTCTCAACAACAAGACAATTGTCCGGATATTCCGATGTCAAAATACAATTTCTGTAATATTCCGAAGCTTTTTTGTACTTTTCTGCTGCTCTGGGATTTGTTTTAAACCATTTCTTATATCGCCTTTTTTCTAATATAGATTCAATGAAGAAAAAATATACAAGAACGGCTATTATTAACAATATGGGGATAGCTATTCCTAGCCACCCATACATCTCATAAAGTACCCCTCCAACTAAATAGATGATAAAAAGCCATATCAGGACTTTTGCCCATCCGAAGTTGTCATGCATTAATTTAAGATATATTAGCCACATTGTGATAAATTTTTAATTTGTTCAGTCCCAACCTTCATCATTATTATTCTCCATATACCGGCTCATACCATTGTCGTCCATGTCATCTTCAGACGCAGGATCAAAGCCACGCATATTATCATAGCTGTTCGAACTATGAGAGCGTGATGATGAAGATGAAGAATGATTTGATGATACGGAAATCTTTTCTTCTATTGTATGCGTGTCTTGCTTAATGTGAGGTGTATTTGTATCACACTTCTCATACATCTCCTCACTGTTATTGTCTTCTATCATAGGCGAATACTCCCTCTTACCCATATTACCGCAAGAAAGTAAAAGCAATACAGATATAATGATGCTGAATCCTTTCATGACACTTCCCAACTTTATCATTTTTTTCGCAGGATATACTTCCCTTCAATAGATTCGACATCAGATAACGTATTGAGAATATCTTCTACGTCTTCTTCTTTAATGGTAGCCCCCCAAGCTGTTCTACTGATAGTTCTGGCGATGTCTCTTATTCTAGCAGGTAATCTAAAGAATCCCATGGCCCGCAGAACAGCTTGTTTCCTTACAGCATAGAGTGGGCTCTTTATGATTCTCTGGATATCAATCTGTTTTGGGATTGCTTTTTCCTCTTTTTTTATCGGAGTAGCATTTACAGGATCGCCGTTGTGTTTAAACCAAACACCCTTGACCTTCAATCTACAGTATTCAAAGACTGACCTATCGACAATACTCTCCACATCATTACAATAATCGACAGAATTTTCCATTACCTTGTATAGTTCTGTCTGTGGATAAGCGACAATCTTCTTTTCCCCTTTCAACCATACGGAACCATTAAACAGCATACTCTTCATAGTGAAACACTCGTTCTTCAAATTTAGGCGATAAAGTTTCCCGTCTATATATTTCAGTTTGCCTTCTGTCGAGAAGACTTTCTCGCCATATCTGTTCACAATGGAACATCTCGTTAAGTTATTTTCAATAGTAAAGTCTGATTCTTTTGCTGGCTCTTGGCTAGTATTATCAGCACTGGATGAAGGTTCTGATTCTTGGTCGTATATAGAGGAAATCAAGCCAAGCTTATATAAACGAGCTCTTATGGCGACCTCAGTACGGCCTATCAAATCAGCTATAGTCTGGAAATTTGTGCCACTGTGGAAGAACTGTACAAGACGTTCCTCTTCATCCTTTGTCCAAGGTTTCCCTTTTCTGTTGACTGTAGCAAAGTCTTTTTCAGGTAAAACATCGTATGGAATAGTAGTCGTCTCGATAATATTATTATGAGTATCTAAATACACGTGTTCAATTTCTGTATTGTCGGATGAGACCTCGGAACCAATTGGGGGATTCGTTGGTTTGTCATAATCTTCCACCAATACTTCCTTTGTCTCTTCTTCTTTCTCCTCTGTCATTTCGGCAGGGGCATCATCTATGACTTTCTCTTCAGGTTTATTGTTTCCACGTAATACGTCAATAGCCTCTCCGATATTGTCTATTAATACCATTGAACCCTCTTCACTCATTAGGGCAATTTTCAAGTCTGACAAGAAATTATCGTAGATGAAGGCAAACGATGGCGCGATTTCTCCCTGCTTAATTGGATGATTAACGATGTGGTCGTACAGGTTGTAAACGGTAGGACATATCTCTTTAAACATCTCCCTCTCGTTGCGATGAGATTTCAGAAACGAAAAGTATTGTAGATTCATCACAATTTGTAAATCTTCACTTAGCGTCTGAAATTGCCGTACAAGTTCATTGTCTGTTTCTACAATTGCTGCTTTTGACTCATCTTCTCCCCGAGAAAGTATCTTTTCATAGTCGGAAAGCGCAGAGGCAGAATAGTCAATTGCATTATCAGCACTTTGGGCCATCCTGTCTATTTGTCTTTCCGAAAGAGTGGTATAGGTTTCCAATAATACTCTCTTCAACGAAGATCGACCAGAAGGTAGGGTCATTAAGAAATATAAGTCTTCGTCAAGTTCAGCATATCTCACGCAATCCTTCAATTTGGCTTCTGAAGGTTTAACATGACTGTCCCGAAGTAAGGTGAGAATATCTTCCCGCCCTCTATTAGGAACAATATGCCAGAAGTCTTCATTTTGCATGTACCAAAAAGGCAAGTACAATTCGGGATGAAAGAGAGTCTCGTCTTTTAGCGTTCTCTCCCAAACTTTCTGAAATGTACTCTTCAACATATCGTCATACAGAATCATGTTTTCTGATAACACATTAGTTTCGTACATTTCAATAACAGATAGAAGCAAGATTGCCTTGTGGGGCGATTTGCGACTATACTTGTTATTTGTTTTTAGGTTTTTGAAGGCTTCTATATAATCCATGTTCCAATGATGTTACAATTCTTCTGGCTCTTCGTCTTGAGTGAACTCATCTGACTTTTTATTTGTCAATTGAAGGAATATATCAAGGAAAGACCTATGAGAAAAGAAATAGCTTGGGTCAGATTTCAGTTTCTCTTCCATGATAGAAAATCCGTAGTTGGCATATTCTTCCATCGTCTCGATCAGGCTTGTCACAACAGTGCTAACTTTTATGTCACCCTTGTCAAGAGCTATCCAGTCAACATCCGTTTTTGCCACCAAAGCGATAAATATATAAGAACGTAAGCCTGAGTAGGCATGCCTGAACTTCTTTGAATCAAGATTGCCCCATTTGTCAATCGGCTGGCCCAACACTTTTAAATCTTCACTCGATTCGGACAGTGGTAACTTTTTATTGGCATATAATCCAATAAAGAAGGCCATAATGTATGGCTCATAGCCGGCACCCAGGACTTTTCCTTTGGCACCTGTATTTTCAGAAGCGCCAATGCCATAATCTGAGATAATTCTTAGTACACTCTGTTCGTACTTTTTCTCAAATCGAGGGTTTCTGCGTCCCCAAATATCTATCAGTTTCTCATCCTTACCCACGAGTTCTTCTATGTTGTTCAGTATATCAGCCATAGTTACTTGATTTTAGATATTACAGTTTGAATAGTACCCAGTTTCTTGTCATCGAAAGGTTTCTTCTTCTCTATACGGAAGACGCTGCCATTCACCTCGTCTATCTTGACTCTGTCAAGAACGGCTTCACCATTACTCTCTTTTAAGAAACTCTTTGTTACGATAACAACTTGCTTCTTCAGTTTACTAATGACATTAAAGAATTCACTTTCTTTGGCATCAGTAAATGAAGAGGTAGGTGCATCAAATAACAGCGGGAACTCCGTCTTGTCCCTTTCGCTTGATAGCTTACCAATTGCGAACAATACAGACATCAGGTAAGTTGTGCGTAATGCCGTATTGGGCGTGAAAATTCTCGTATTGTCATTATTCATCAGCACGGCTTCACCCTGTCCGTTGGCTTTCTCTAAGATTCTAATTGTACCCTTGAAGTCATTTGAATTAAGCTTCTCTAAGAATACATTCGACTCATCCTCAATAGCATGAAGCAACCTTTTCTTATTAGTTTCCTTAGCAGACTTGAAGGCTTCTGAAATCTGACGGATAATAAGTGCAGTCTTGGCAAAGATAGCAGCCGAAGTGCCTTCGGCCAATTTACTGAGAGCATCCTGTGCTTCATCAAGGGCAGCCCGGTGTTGCGCCCTCTGTCTTTTCAGGAAGTCAATTCTGTTCTCTGCTTTGTTTTTCTGATCAACCCAATTGGAAATATTCTCATAGTTGGCCAGCAACTGCTCTTCCGTAAGTCCGTCTGTCTGAGCCAAGATTCGTTTCTTTTGCTCAAACTCCACATTCAGGTTCGCATCGATCTTCTTTACTTCATCGTGCATGCGATTGTTGAATGCAATAGCTTCCTGAATCTTATGACGTAGTTTGGTAATTTCAGACAAGTTGTCATTGAGCGTCGTGTCTCGCTTCTGAAGCTCTACTATGTAGTTGTTCATGTAATAGGGAGCAATCTCTTCATCCTCGGGAACCTTTAGTGACTCCTGATATTCTTCAAGGCGATGAAGCATGAACTCCCAAGCTTCTGAGTGTTTCTTAGCTGGACGGCCACAAATCTTGCAGACTTCTTCATCCAACATTTCTTGCATGACCTTCTGGCCAGGAATGTGAACAGGTAATGGAACAAAGTCTGTCTGCATCTTCTTGATAGCCTTTTCCTGTCCAGCAGTAAAAAGGTAGTTCTGTTCCAGCTTCCTTCGCTTCTTATCTACTTCACTGACCTTGCTGGAGTACTCTTCAGCAATATCTGCAAAACCCATCAAAATCCACATGTCATCAAGGAGGTTGATAGTATAATTCTCATCAATGCGGGCTTGCATTTGAGAACGTTTCTGTGAAAGAGTCTCTATCCTACGATTGACGGCAATAAGCAATTTTGATGCCTCTTTGCTCTGTTCAATGCTTTTCAGCAGACTATCAAAGTTCACAGCCTCATTCTCCTTGTTTTTTATCTCTCTTTCAATGTCAGAAAGGGTGCCCGTCTCAAACTCAATGGTTCTATTGAGCTGCTTGATTCTATCAGTATTCTTTTTGTCCAGTTTCTGGGCATTGTCACGAGCTTGGTCGGCTTTCTTTGTAGCATACTCCATAAAAGCAAAATATGCCTCGAAATCTTTCACATCACTGAAGGTCTCAACAAGCATCTTCAGCGCGTTAGAATTCTGGAACACATCAAGGTCGCTTTCTCCCTTGAACATTGTGTATTTCCGAATTTCCGAAGGTAGGTCGTAGTCAAAACGGATACCGTCTTTTACAATTCTCTCTACGCCGTTGTTCTCTATGAGGTTAAAAGAATAATTAGAAGTGCTTACTTCTCCATCGAATGACTTGGTAAAGTGGAACATCTTCTCCAGAATCTTTGTTTTACCCTTATGTTCGTAAGTCATAGCGACCCTTACATCATCAGACTCATTGGCGAAAAGCTCTTCGATACGCTTTTTGGAGATGAACTTGGTATCCATTTTGTTGGTTCCATCAGTACGAAAGAGCCATTCAAGAGCCTCGTAGAATGTTGTCTTACCATCACCATTAGACCCAATGATAAGATTGAGGCCGTTGGTTAATTCGAAGGTATTTTGCTTGTAATAGCTTCGAAAGTTCTCTATTTCAATCTTTAGTATGATCATAGGATGTAGTTCTCGTTGATGTAGTTAAACACTGTCATATAGACTTTCTTTTGGTCACTCTCGTCTGTTGAGCCATCAAGGTATTTGATGATCCTGGCGACAGCAGCGACAATGACATTTTCTGAGTTAAGGGCTTGATACAAGTCCTCATACTCTGACTTGTCATAATCGTAAAGTTCTTGCAACTTTGGGTCATCAAGAACCATGTGCAGCATTCTTTCCTTGTTATTCATAAATGTTCATTGTTATAAAGATTCAAACCGTAATGATTCATCACATCTCTCAGCTCCATCTCTGAATAAGACGGATTCTCTGAAAGAAGTGCGAAATTGTTAACTCTCATCAACTCGCCACGTAATAGCGACTGCTCCATTCTGAAACTATCACTGTTGGGGTTTAATTCTGGCACCACTACAAGGTCGTGTAGTTCTGCCATTTTTTTATCAGGGTGTGTCCTAAGCACACGACCACGACGTTGAATGAACTGACGTGGATTACCTGTACTTGAACAGAAAATTGCCAGTTCGCTCCGAGGTACATCGACACCTTCATCAAGACACTTCATAGATGTAAGTACCTGTAACCGGCCTTCAGCAAAATCATAGAGTATTTCTTCTCGATCTTTCTGACCAGAAATGAATTTCCTAACAGTTACATGGTCGTCCACTTCTGTGACTACTTGGGTATATTGATTAATCAAGTGTTCAGCATCGTTATCATCACCGATGTCTTCCGATTTGTCAAAATCATCATTACCGCCCACATAGTCAGGCGTGTTCCCTTCTGGAACGTAAACGAGCGTATATTTCAGATTACCTTTCTCCAGATGTCGCTTCTCAATAATCTCCCTAAAGACTTCCAACTTTCTTTCGGCCTTATGAACAATCCGTTTCCTGGCCAATAGTAGCATCTTTAGTTTTTCGTCAATATCGTCAAAGCGTCCTTTGTCGAAATTGAAATACTTGGCTATCCTATCAGACAATTCAACGTATGCGTCCATCTCTTCTGAGGTCAATCGAACCAAATGAGGATAGTACATGTACTTGCATAGTACACCCTTTTGTATGGCTTCCTCCATACTATACTCGTAGGTATAATGTTCTTCAGAACCGAAGAACTTCCTCAGTTTTTCATTGCCCTCATCATCGAATTGACGTTCTGGAGTTGCAGACAGTCCGATACGTCTGAGATATGGAATTACATTCAATCGTTTAACCAATGAGCCAGAACCCATATTGTGACATTCGTCAGCGATCAACAGCAAGCGTTTCTTATCAAAGCCGTTCAAGACATTGAAAACCTTTTCCCTTGAATACGATGCGTAAGTTGATATAATTATGTATGAGACTTCTGGCTCTCTTTCTGTCTTGTATTTCTCATTGAAGAGAATGCGTTCTACTTCATCACGCCAAGTCAAGTTTTTAGAATATACCTTGGTGATATTCGCAAAATGGAACTTCCTGCATTCCTGCTCCCATTGATTAACAAGGGTGATAGTTGGAACAAGGATGATGGCCTTATAGTATCCCTTTCGCTGATAAATCTCGAAAAGGCAATTTAGCGAGGTAATAGTCTTACCCGTTCCTGTGGCCATCGCAAAAAGGCCTCTCTGTTTGTTATTCTTCCAATTCTCAAATGCAGTCTTTTGGTATTCACGAGGGCCTGAAGGATAAGGGAAACGCGGTTCTATTTCGAAATCCTCGCAAACCATATCTATACGTTCTTGCCTCTCACGAATAGCTCGTTCCTTCTTGATTTTGCGAAGTTTTGCTTCCACATCAAGAAGTTCCTCTATATCCTTATCACCATAATTCGACATAATTGCAGACACCAAATTCTCTGGAGAAAGATACTCTACATTCTTTTTCTTTCCCTCCATAATGGTATCGAATTCCTCCCGTTGTCCTTTGATACGTTTCTGGACCATCATGTCAATGGAATCACTTCGATCTATCTTTATCTCTTCGAGATTATTGAACAAGCCACTAATTGTAAAATTGGCAGAACCAGTAAACGAGGTAATACTGTCACCATCTCTGAACTGCCCAGACTTTGTGTGACTGATTCCTTTCTTGTTCCTTGGCTTGATGATGCGTATATCAATACGTTTGTCATAAATAAGGAAAGCTAAGCACTCGAAAAACTGCTGCTGATATTCATCAAAAGTCTGGCGTAGAGTCTCGAAGTTGGTCAGGTCAAAGCAGTCGATGACTCCACCATGTACTCCTTTACTGATGGCTTCCTTATCTTCTTCTGAGACGATATGATTGATGACTAGTCTCATTCTGCCACCATTCGAGATAAACGAGGCGAAGCCATCAGCAAGTACACTAATAGTAGCAGAGCTGAAATAACCTAATTGAAGGTCAAATTCCTTACTATTCTCCAAACAGTCGTTGAAGAATTTCTCCGGCGAATTGAACTCACCAGGTCTATATGTTCCGTCATCTGCCCAATCTACCTCGTACAGCATAAATGTTCACTTATTGTAACCAGCTATATAATTTATCCCATATTATTCCCAACATTGCATTGGTTCGATGCTTTACCAGATCCACCTTCCATGAATCGCTATAATTCAATTGGCTGATTGGCTTAATGTGATGTGCGTATTTGCTATCTCTTAATAATTGAATAGTATCACCATTTAATGTGATTCCCATTAACTTTGCCATATTTGCAAGATCATCAATTTCGCTTTGACTTTCTTCTGCCACGCACTTGTAATATAATAGTTTCTCTTGTAATCCTTTATTGCTAAGTGAAGAATTGATTTCAACAGGTAAGAGAGTCAAATTACCCAAGGTGTCTACAAACATGGTATCTTGGGCATATAAATCTTTGTCCCATGCTCCATGGTTGGTTTGTGGAGCAATATGTTCAATTGTCTTGAGGTCATTCGAATTCCAATACTTCAATTTCAAGTAATCACATGTGTCTGATTTACCTTTCATTATTGAACCAAGCGTTTCAGGGTCAGAAACAGTGTCTGTAGCTGTGATGAGTAGTGCCAACCGCACGAAATCATTATTATTTTTTCCATATTTCAGGTTGGCAGCTGCCTTTCTCTTCCATTCTTCCGAGGTAACACCTTTCTCTTTAAGAGTTTGTATAAAATGTTCTTTAAGAGAATCTAAAGTAATAGGAAGATTTGCTTCAAAACGTTTATGAAAATAATCACGGTATGCAATGTCTAGACCATTATTGGAATAGGCAGATCTCCACAAGAAGTAAAAAGCCGTTGTCGCCTTAATAATACCAATAAAGTCGGCAGCTGCACCAGATTCATTGTCTAATACTTTAGAATACGATGCTCCTAATGTAGTAATTGCCATTCTATGATTTGAATTTTTGAGGAAAAGAATTAACATCGACGCTAATTCAGTTTCTTCGTTAAACTCATTTATCTGGAATGGTTTCTGTCCATCATAGATTAACCACAGATTGTAGAATTGGGAATAATCTCCCATCATTTTAATAAAGGATTCTTTTTCTTTTTCCGTACTCAAGTTATTATAACTATCTACAAGAGCTCTTCTTTCGCCGCTGAAATGAGTAGGAACTTTTTCTCCTTTATATGCTACAAAGAATGAAACGATAAAATCATTTGTCCTTTTCGTTTTTACAGTATTATTGTTATCATCTAAAAACTTCTGGACTTGAGAAAAGTACTTTTCAGAAATTGATCCGTTATAATCAACATTGTTAGTTTTAAGATAGTTGACTACTACAGGTTTAAATGTTTCCAATGCTGTAAGCGAAGTCCCAGTTGTATTTAATGATTGGAACATATCAAAGGCCCAATCTTCATTTTCGGGTTTGATAACACAAAAACAACATCTTTGGAGTAGATAGTAACATGCAGCTAAAACCTGTACTAAAATGCAAAGTGTGTCGGAGTCCTTAGTCTTTTCTTCTTCAAAATGTTTTTTTATAATATCTTTTAGCGTTGGACGCTCGTAATCCCATAGCAAATCTTCTGATATTCCTTTTAAGATATCGTGTGCATTTGGATAATCAGTTGCTTCGATATGGCTCTTTCCTACTATGTTATTAACCCATCTTTCAATCCTTTTCAAATTTAGATCATATTTCCCAGAAAGATTCTTAACTTGAAACTTTGGGTTAAAATCATTGGTGAACTCATCATATGCATTGATGAATAAAGCTTGATATTGTGCAAATTCAGATTGATAGGCATCTGTAATATCATCATCGGCAGTCCAATAGTCTATTCCGCCACGAATAACTTTTGGCTTTAAATGTGGTTTTCCACGTAATAAATCAAAGCTAATAATGCCCATTAGTCTTGTATTCCAAGTATTAACTATTTCCTTAACGCTATCATATAGAGGAGATGATGCTTTAATTTGGCTCAGGCATTTAGCTAATGTCTTTATGAATACAGAAGCCATTAGCGTAATTGTTATGATACGCTGCTGCCCGTCAATAATCATATCTATTCTTGTCGGTTTCCCCTTGGGGTCTTTATTCTTGTTATTCTTATCCCATACTGTGATGACAGTACCCAAGAAATGTATTTCCTTTTCCGTAGATTTGATAGTTACAAGTCTATCTACTCCTTCTTCTA
>JAEEGJ010013776.1_pt1 | contig 19467 bp, 13 predicted proteins | sample 8958761 | NCBI WGS metagenome assembly JAEEGJ01 (sample SAMN16246546, study PRJNA631951) | gut metagenome | biome: gut microbiome; feature: rumen; material: RS-attached | host: Bos | place: Iran: Karaj | collected 2018-10 | reverse complement strand
TGTAGTTCGCGTTCGCGTCGATGGCGGCCGCGAGGGTGTAGTTGTTGTAGCCGCCGGCGGCCCAGTTCCACAGGGACGTCTGGCCGAAGTTGATCTGGTTCAGGATGGAATTCGCCCAGTAGTTCGTCTTCGGGGTGGTTTCCGGCACATCTTTGGCCGCCGTGAGGGTTTCGGCGACCTTGGCCGCGACCTTCTGCGCGTCCTGCGCGGAAAGGATGCAGGTGGCGGCCGCGAGGGCCGCGAAGAGCGTGATGACCTTCTTCATATCTCTTGATTTTTAATCAGTCGGTTAATCAATAGGACCTGGCAAAGATGACGCGCTGATGCGACGGCTTGCCGCTGTATACGCATTTGCCCTCCTCCTCGACGACGAAGCTGTCCACGGGGATGCAGCGGATGGTCGCCTTGGTCTCTTCCTGGATGCGGGCCTCGGTCTCGGCCGTGCCGTCCCAGTGGCAGAGCAGGAACCCGCCCTTCTCGATCTCCTCCTTGAACTCGTCCCAGGTGTCGACCTTGCGGACGTTTTCGGCGCGGAAGTCGAAGGCACGCTGATAGATGCTCTTCTGGATGTCGTCCAGCAGGCCGATGATCCGCTCGTCCAGGCCGTCCAGCGGCTCGGTGATCTTCTCGAGGGTGTCGCGGCGGGCGACTTCCACGGTGCCGTTCTGCAGGTCGCGCGGACCCATCGCCAGGCGCACGGGAACGCCCTTGAGCTCCCACTCGGCGAACTTGAAGCCGGGGCGCAGGTTGTCGCGGTCGTCGACCTCGACGCTGTGGCCCTTGGCCTCGAGCGCCTTCTTCACCTCGTACATCTTGTCCAGCACCTGATTGCGCTCTTCGTCGCTCTTGTAGATCGGGACCATCACCACCTGGATCGGGGCGAGGGCCGGCGGAAGGACGAGGCCGTTGTCGTCGCCGTGGGCCATGATGAGGGCGCCCATCAGGCGGGTGGACACGCCCCAGGAGGTGGCCCAGACATATTCCTGCTGGCCTTCCTTGTTCGTGAACTGGACGTCGAAGGACTTGGCGAAGTTCTGTCCCAGGAAATGGGAAGTGCCGGCCTGCAGGGCCTTGCCGTCCTGCATCATCGCTTCGATGGTCATCGTGTCGATGGCGCCGGCGAAGCGCTCGCCCGGGCTCTTGTGGCCCACCACGACCGGCAGGGCCATCACCTCGCGGGCGAAGCGGGCATACACGTCCACCATGCGCTGCTTTTCGGCCTCGGCCTCCGCGGCGGTGGCGTGGGCGGTGTGGCCCTCCTGCCAGAGGAATTCGGCGGTGCGGAGGAACAGGCGGGTGCGCATCTCCCAGCGGACTACGTTGCACCACTGGTTGCACAGGATCGGGAGGTCTCTCCAGGAGTGGATCCAGTTCTTATACGTATTCCAGATGATGGTTTCGGATGTGGGGCGGACGATGAGCTCCTCCTCGAGCTTCGCCTCGGGGTCCACGACGACGCCCTTGCCGCCGGGATCGTTCATCAGGCGGTGGTGCGTCACGACGGCGCACTCCTTCGCGAATCCGGCCACGTGCTCGGCCTCGCGGCTGAAGAAGGACTTGGGGATGAAGAGCGGGAAGTAGGCGTTCTTGTGTCCTGTTTCCTTGAACATGCCGTCGAGAATATGCTGCATCTTCTCCCAGATGGCGTATCCGTAGGGCTTGATGACCATGCAGCCGCGGACGGCGGACTGCTCGGCCAGGTCGGCCTTCACCACGAGGTCGTTGTACCACTGGGAGTAGTTCTCGGACCGTTTCGTTACCTCTTTTGCCATAATTCTATTGCTTTTTCGATTGCTTTTTTGAAAAATTGTCAGTAACATTGCCCGTGCAATGAGGAATTGGCACATTTGTTGCGTTTCCCTTTGCAATCCGGGTTTTTTCCGGCACAAAGATACTTATTTTATTGGATAAAAAGGAGGTTCTGACATGAAAAAGCATCTGGCTCCCTACCTGCTGGGTCTGCTCGCCGCGGTTTCCTGCGGCACGTCCGCCCAGTTCGCTGCGGGCTCGCAGCAGTTCGAAGACGGCATCTATGCGGATCCCCGTTCGGAGGCTCCCGTAGCCGCCGTTTCCCAGGAGGAGATGGACGCCCTCGTCAAGGAGTCCGTCGAATCCGAAGTATACGTCCTGAGCGCACAGGGCGACACGGTCGTTGTTCCCGAAGGAAAGACAGCAAGGCTCCACTTCGACAGTGGCATCACGGATATCACGGTCGTGAACAATTACGGCTGGGATTATTCCTGGGCCTATCGTCCCTGGTACCTGCGCGGCTACTACAGCCCCTGGTACTATTCGTCCTGGTCCTACTGGGATCCCTGGTACTGGGACCCCTGGTCCTGGGACACCTGGTATTACCGCCCCTGGCGCCATTATGGCTACTATAGCCCCTGGTCCTATTCTTCCTGGTACTGGGATCCCTGGTACTATGATCCCTGGTACTGGGGTCCGTCCTACTACGGATACTATGGCTACGGCTATTATCCGGGCTGGTATGGCTACCATGGCTACTATGGCCACTACTATGGCGGCTACTACGGCGTAGGCGGCTGGTCCGGCCACTGGATGCAGCGGAACAGCCATGCCCGCCAGGTCGGCCATCGCGACGCTTCCCGCAGCACCCGGAGCTACGTCTCCCGGGGCGGCGCGTCCGGACGCAGCAGCGGCCTGACCCGCGCCGGCGGCTCCGCGGCTTCCGGCTCCACCGTCTCCCGCGGCACGTCCCGCCGTTCCAACACCGGCCTGACGAGCGTCTCCCGCTCCGCGGTTCCCGGCACGACCCGTTCGGCCTCGACCGTGACCCGTTCCGCCGGAACGACCACCTCCGCGCGCAGCGGCGCCGCCACTTCCCGCGGCACGTCCGGCACCTACAATTCCGGTTCGGCCGCGCGCAGCAGCGGTTCCGTCTCCCGCAGCGGCGGCAGCACGGTTTCCCGTAGCAGCGGCAGCTCCGTCTCCCGCAGCAGCGGCAGCTCGGTCTCCCGCAGCAGCAGTTCCGCGAACTATCGGACCTCGCCTCGCAGCAGCTCCTCTTCCGGCGGTTCCTACCGCAGTTCCGGCGGCAGCTACTCCGGCTCTTCTTCCTCCCGCAGCAGCGGCGGCAGCTACTCCGGCAGCTCCTCTTCCCGCAGCAGCGGCGGCTATTCCGGCGGCTCCTCTTCCCGCAGCAGCAGCGGTGGCGGCTACTCCGGTGGCTCCTCCTCCCGTAGCAGCGGCGGCGGATATTCCGGCGGCGGCTCCTCTTCCGGCGGCGGTTCTTCCTCCCGCGGTGGCGGCGGCGGCCGTCGATAAATGGACGTTTAACTTTCAATCGTGATCATGACTATGAAAAGGATATTGGCAGCAGTCTTCCTCTCCGCATTGGCGCTCCAGGCCGGGGCGCAGGATTGGAGGGACGCACTCAACTACTCCGAGAACGATTACCTGGGCACGGCCCGTTCCGTGGGCATGGGCAACGCGATGACCGCCGTCGGCGGTGACCTCGGCTCCCTGACCTTCAATCCGGCCGGTTCCGCCGTGGCCTCCTACTCGCAGTTCACCATCACCCCCGGGCTCAGCATCTCCACGGTGACCGCGCAGGGCACCCTGTCGGATGGCTTCCAGGACAAGGTCCGCACCCGCAACAACCGGATGGGCATGCCCAACTTCGGCGCGATGATGGTCTATGACACCCGCAACAAGCGCGGTCTCAAGCGCATTTCCTTCGGTATCGTGGGCAATGTCACCCGCGACTATACGAACAAGCTGCGCGCGACCGGCACCAACGCGAGCACTTCCGTCGCCGGTTCCCTGGCTTCCCAGGCCGACGGCTACACCACCGACGTCCTGGACGGCAGCTTCTACGGCTCCAACATCCCTTCCTGGGAGACGATGGTCGGCTGGCAGAGCGGTATTGTCGAGCAGATCAACGGTTCCTATGTCGGTCTCACCGAGTCCCTGCTGGACAACGGCAAGATCGTCCTCACCGACAAGATCGGCCAGTACTACGGCCTGGACCGCAAGGGCAGCAAGTATGACCTGCTGATGAACTTCGGCATGGACTTCAACGACAAGTTCTACCTGGGCGCGAACCTCGGGATCACGTCCCTGAACTACCGCAACGACGAAACCCGTTCCGAGGAGGCCCTCTCCGGCATCGATTACGGGAACGACTTCAAGTCCCTGCGGATCCGTTCCTCCTACCGCGACAACGGTTCCGGCCTCTACGCGAAGATCGGTTTCATCGCCCGTCCCGTCGCCGGCCTCCGGATCGGCGCCGCCATCCAGACGCCTACGCTGATCACGGTCCATGAGACCTACCAGCTGGACGGCTCCTCCCTGGCTTATCAGGAGCAGATGTCCAAGTCTTCTCCGATCGACGAGTGGGCCTTCAACGTCATCGCTCCCTGGCGCGCCAATGTCGGTATCGCCTACACGATCGGCCAGTTCGGCCTCGTGAGCGCCGACTACGAGTACACCGACTTCCGCAGCATGCGGCTCCGCGCGGCCTACGACGACGATTACTACTATGATTTCGGCGATACGAACCTGGACATCCAGGATTTCACCGGTCCCGTCCATGCGGTCCGCCTGGGCGCTGAGATCAAGCCCGATCCGGCGCTGGCGCTCCGGGTGGGTTACAACCTCACCACCGGCGCCCAGTACAACTGGCTCACCGACGACGGCCGCGTCGCCCCGCTTACCAGCAACGAACGCAAGGACCAGCTCCGCAGCGCCGTTTCCTTCGGTATCGGCTACAGCTCTCCGCGTTCCTTCTTCGTGGATGCCGCGGTCCGGTTCCAGTATCTTCCGAGCGAATACCTCACGCCTTACTGGTACTACTTCAAGGGCAGCGACGGATCCACCCTGGTGGACGGCGATGTCGTGACGCCCGAAGTCGGCGCCCAGTCCGCCCTCTGCAACGCCCTCGTGACCCTGGGCTGGCGGTTCTAGTGAAACGCATCACATTCATTGTGAATCCCGTCTCTGGCGGCAAGGACAAACGAAAGGTCCTTGCCGCCATTGACCGTTATTTGGACCGGTCGGCATTCTCGTACGAGGTGCGGGAGACCGGCAAGGCCGGCGACGCGACCGCCTGGGCCCGGTCGTGCGACGCCGACATCGTGGTCGCCGTGGGCGGCGACGGGACCGTGAGCGAGGTCGCGACGGGCCTGCTGGGCACCGGGAAGGCGCTGGGCATCATTCCCTGCGGAAGCGGGGACGGCCTGGCCCTGCACCTGGGGATCAGCCGGAATCCGGCGAAGGCCGTCCGGGCGCTCAATGCGATGCGCATCGCCCGCATCGACGCGGCCCGGCTGGACGGCCGGCCGTTCTTCTGCACGGCCGGCGTGGGCCTGGACGCGGACGTGGCCTGGGACTTCGCCCGCTCGCCCAAGCGGGGTCTGGGCACCTACATTTCCACGGCCTGGGGCCTCTGGAAGCACGGCGACCGGGCCCATCAGTACCGGGTAACGACGGATGCCGGGACCTGGTCCGGACCGGCCGTGATCATCACCGTGGGCAATGCGAACCAGTGGGGGAACGAGGCCCGGATCGTGCCGAAGGCCTCCCTGCGGGACGGCCTGCTGGACGTGACGGTCGTCGAGCTGTTCTCGTCCTGGGAGATCCCGTTCCTCGCCGCGCAGCTGATGACGGGCAAGGCTGATGCAAGCCGCCGCGTGCGGTCCTTCCGGAGCGCGCGGGTACAAATAAGCCGGGACCATCCGGGCCCGGCGCATTGTGACGGCGACCCCTTCGAGGCCGGCGTCGATTTGGTGCTGGAGATAGTTCCGGGGGCGCTGGACGTGGTCGTCCCGCCGTCCCGGCTGGAGAAGATCTAGTCGCCGCCGTACGGGTCGGCCGCGTTCCAATCGGAAAGCAGATAGCCGTGACGGTCCACGCAATGGTCGTGGATTTTTTGTTTGTCCGCATCCGGCAGGGCGTTCCACCAGCAGGTGCAGGCGGGATAGCGCACCTGCGCCTCATCCACCTTCCCGTCCGGGGAAGCCTTGGTCTGGCCCTTGCGGGCGATTCTTTCTTTCTGGGCGATGGTCAGGGACGACCACCATATTTCAAGATTGTCGTTACGCATGTTCTCGGAAATTGGTTGGGAAGGCAAAGATAATGAATTTCCGGGAAATGCGCGCTATTTGTCGGCGGCGAGGTACCAACGGACGGTCCAATCCAGCTTCTCGCCCGGCTTGAGCTCCGTGTAGGGGCCCTGCGCCTCGATCTCGACGAAGGACTTGCGGGCGTCGATGTACACCTGGATCTCCGCTTCGCCGGGGGCGGCGTCCTCCTGCGCGATGTCGGGGAAGCGCTGGGTGAGGACGAGGCCGTGGTCGCGGAAATTGAGCCAGCCCTTGCCGTCCACGTTGATCTTGCGGTTCTGTTCGGCGACGTCCACCTCCAGGGTGGCCCGGTCCTCGCCGAAGGTGACCTTCATCAGGTCCGCGGGGGTCACGCCTTCCGGTTTCGCGTCGAACTCGAGGAAACCGCCGTTCGGGACGCGGGAAATCTGCCAGGGGGCGATTTGGCGCGTCTCGCCGGATTCATTGACGATGGAATAGGTGACGACGAAGGCGAGGTCCGACGGGTCCACGGTGAAGGTCTTGCAGACACGGTAGCCGTACTTGGACACCTGACCCTGGAGGAAGAGGGCGGGGATGGTGACATCCGCGACCTTCACAGGACCGTCCTTGACTTCGGCGGTGTAGGGGAGGCTGTCATATTCCGGCACCGGAGGCCAGTTCCATTCTTTCTGCGGGCTGGTCCAGAAGGTGCTGCCGTAGGAGTTCGGGTTGAACCAGCGTCTCCGCGGGGGCTGGCCTTCCGCCTGCTCCGGCTGGGGCGCGGCGGCGGGATTCTGGGCCAGGATCTCCTGCTCGCCGAGCTTGAAGGAAAGGATCTTGCCGCCGTGGGCGGCGTCCACGGTCATCGAGAGGTCCTGGACGGACAGGGCGTATTTCTCGTCGTCCAGTTTCTGGACGGTCTGGGCGGAAAGGGCGGTCGCGCCCGTGAGGGCGGCGACGGCGAGGAGGACATGCAGTTTCATTTCGTTCTATTTTTGGTAAAGATAGGCATTCCCAAAAACAATGCCTACCACAAATGCGTCGGATTCGTTCAAATTTGGATTACAGGGATGCGCCGTCGATTTCGATGACCGTGTCGATCGCGGAAGCGTCGGGCGCGGGAATCGAGATGGTCAGGAAACCTTCCTTGTCGGCCTTCCATTTGAGGGGCGTGCCGGCGGGGAAGGTCTTGACGGCCGAAGGCTTTCCCTGGAAGGGGATGACGAGGACGCCCTTGTCGCCGGAAACGGGAACGGCGGCGGGCTCCAGGATGTGCAGGAAGACGGTTCCGGGCCGCCAGGTGCTCACGCCCCAGCTCTGCGGCGGGACGGGCGAGACGCCGCAGCCGTCCACGGTGGAGGCGTAGGCGCGCATCCATTCGCCCAGGCCGCGGAGGCGGTCCAGGGCGGGTTCCGGCAGGGCGCCGTTCGCCTGCGGGCCGATGTTCAGCAGCAGGTTCGACCCTTTCGAGGCGCCCCGGACCAGCAGGTGGACCAGGGTGCGGACGCTCTTGTAGTTCAGGTCGGCGACGTGGTAGCCCCAGTTGTTGTTCATCGTCTCGCAGGCTTCCAGCGGGAGGCTCTCCGAAACGGTGGCGCCGCCGCTGAACCCCGCCTTGTTCTCGCCGGGAAGGTCTTTCTCGAAGAGCTGGAAGTCTTCGCCGCCCACGGCCGCGGAATGGTGGTTGTTGCCGATCATGCAGTCCGGGTCGATGCCGTGGATGAAGTCGTAGAGCTCGCGCATCCGCCAGTCGAACGGCCGGCCGCCCTGGTCCCATTGACCGTCGAACCACAGGGCCTGCGGGTGGTATTGCTCGAGAAGTTCGCGGATCTGCCGCTTCTCGAACTCGAAGTAGGCGTCATAATCGGCCTTCGCCGGATCCTTCGCCACGCCGGAATTGCCCTTGGGGTAGTCCGGGCGAATCCAGTCGATGAGGGAATAGTAGTAATGCATCCGCATTCCCTGGTCCTTCACCGCTTTCGTGAGTTCTCCCAGGACGTCCCGGCCGAAGGGCGTGGCGTCCACGATGTTGAACGGGGTTTGCGCCGTCTTGAACATCGAGAAGCCGTCGTGATGGCGGGAGGTCAGCGTGACGTAGCCCGCGCCGGCCTCCTTGAAGGCCCGGGCCCACTGCTCGGCGTCGAAGCGGGCGGGATAGAATCCCGCCGCCGCCTCGCTGTAGGTCTCCGGATCCAGATGGCCGGTGGAAAGATACCATTCACCCTGGGCGTAGGTGCTGTAGATGCCCCAGTGCAGGAAGATGCCCAGCCGGTGCTGGGAGAACTCCTTCCGGGACTGCAGGTTCCCCTCGGAAGGGACATACGGAGCCTGGGCGCGGGCGCTGCCCGCAAGGAGCGTCAGCGTCGCAGCCAAGGCGATGAAAGTGAGACGGTTATGCATAGGTCAATGATTCGTTAACGGCGTTCTCCGTCCAGCGGAAGGTTGGAGAAAACGGGGGTGGCGACGGCCGGCGGATCGTAGCCGTCCGGGTAGCCGAACACGGTGAAGTCGATGATGCCCAGCGGGCTGTTCTTGGGCCAGTCCGTGACGGTGAGCCGGACGAAGCGGCAGTTCACCGGCGCGAATTCGTCATAGACGGTATCCTTGGGCAGGGTGTTTCCGGTCTTGTCCACCACGGTCCGGAACGCCTCTCCGTCCTGGGAAACTTCCAGCTTGTACCGATAGACGGGGAGCTCGCGCTGCGGGCCGAACCGGCGCCCGCCGCCGCTGAACAGGACCCGCATGGCGTCCACGGTGAAGTGCTGGACGACATCGAACCGCGTGGCAGGGGAGAGCTCGACGGTGAGGGACGGCTGCGGGTCGTCCGCGGCGGGTCTCCACACCGTCCCGCTGTAGTTGTCCACGGCGAACGCCGCCGGGTAGCCGTCCTGCTGGGACGAGCACTTGGACAGGGCGTTCATCGCGTTCATCTTGTTGATGGTGACGGGGATGGAGGCGGGCACGGCGGCCGGAAGGGCCGCGCCGGGCGCCGCCTGCGGCGTGTCCGTGACCGTGCAGGCCATCAGCCCGTCCGCATCGAACGTGACCTTGTCCATCCCGATGCGCCGCCCGCCCGGCGGGTTGGACAGCACGATCGTGTAGAACTGCCACCATTCGTCCTTGTCTTTGACCTTGACGATGGAGCCGTGGGCCGTGCCGGTCACGAGCCCTTCCGTCTTGCGGAGAAGGGGATTGTTGGGCGCGTAGGTGTAGGGCCCGAGCGGGGAAGTGGCGGTATAATAGCCCTCGGCGTAGGTTTTCCACTGCGTGCCGGAGGCGGAGTATTCGAGATAGTAGATGCCGTTCCGCTTGATCACCCAGGGACCCTCGATCCAGGCGACGCCCGGATACTCGTTCATCTCGCCGTAGCGCTCCCAGGCGTGCATCGGATTGAAGCCGAACAGGTGGACCGGGGCGCCGGCGAAGGTGGTCAGGTCATTCGGGTCCAGCTGGACGCCATAGATGCCGCTGATGCCGCGGCCGGGCCAGAACAGGTACGGCTGGCCGTCGTCATCGACATAGATCTTGGTGTCGAAGCCTCCGTTCCAGCCCTGCTCGACAGGACCGGTGTTCTTGAAGAGGCCGAGGTCCGTGTAGGGGCCGAGCGGATGGTCCGCCACATAGACGTGGTCCGTGTTGCCGGTCAGGTAGAACCGTCCCTTGTACTTGACGAGGTCCGGGGCCACGGGGATGTGCTCCACGGCGTGGAACTCCCAGTCCAGCAGGTTGTCGGACACCCACATTCCGCCGCCGGTGCAGCACATGTAGTACTTGCCGCCTTCCTCGAGGACGGTGACGTCGCCGGAGGCGTTGCCTCCCTGCCCGATGGGCATCGGGAGGGGATTGCAGTAGCGCTGCGCGTTCGCGGCCAGGCAGGTGGCCAGCGCCAGCAGGGGAGTGATCAGGGCGGTGAGTCTCATATTGGAATCAGGATTGTTCTCGGTCGATTTTCGCCAGCGTGTCGTCCAGGATCACTTTCCGCAGGTCAGTGAGCCAGGCGGAGAAGGCGACGGTGTCGAAGGCGTACACCTTGTTCAGGGCGTATTCGTTCTCGGACCAGGTGTCCAGCGGGGATTCGTTGTGCTGGATGAGGGCTTCGAGCTTGTCCAGGGACTTGTAGATCTTCGCTTCCACGGTTTCCTGCGCGTCCATTTCCTGGAAGAGAGCCGTCAGTTCCCCGGATACTACTGGCGGGAGCGAACGGACCCATCGGCCCAGCAGGGAATCCTCGACGTCGCGGTCGGCATCCGTCTTGACGAAGGTGGGGATGTCGCCGGTGAAGCACTCGCCGAGGTCGTGGATCAGGCACATCCGCACGACCTTGTCCATATCGGCCTCCGGGAACTCGCCCTTGAGCAGCAGGGCCATCAGCGAGATGCGCCAGCTGTGCTCGGCGACGCTCTCGGTGCGTCTTTTCGTGGTGGTGCAGTGCCGGGGCGTGTCTTTCAGCCGCTCGGCGACGTGGAGGATGTCCAGAAACTCTCTCGGGGTCATAGTCAGTGCGTTTCTTTCCCAAAGATACGGAAAAACTTTGTATCCTCGGCGAATTCTGGGTAACTTCGCATCCATGAAGAAGATACTCACCATCCTGGCCGCTGTATGCGCCATCGCCTGCTCCGGCGGCAAGACCACCATCTACGATTTCACCGCCGAATCCAACAGCGGGGAACAAGTGTATTTCAAGGACTACAAGGGCAAAGTCCTGCTCGTTGTGAACACCGCTTCCAAGTGCGGCTTCACGCCCCAGTACGACGGCCTGGAGGCCCTGTACAAGAAGTTCAAGGACCAGGGCTTCGTAGTCATCGGCTTCCCCTGCGACCAGTTCGGCCACCAGGAGCCGGGCAGCAACGAGGAAATCGAGGAATTCTGCCGCCTGAACCACGGCGTCACCTTCCCGCTCATGGCAAAGTCCGACGTGAACGGCGAGAACGCCAACGCCATCTTCAAGTGGCTGTACACCGAGAAGCCTTTCGCCGGCTTCGGGGACAGCGACACGGGCAAGTTCATGGACGGGATGCTCTCCCGGAACGATCCGGACTACGCGTCCAACCCGGACATCAAGTGGAACTTCACCAAGTTCCTCGTGGACCGCAAGGGCCGCGTCGTCGCCCGGTTCGAGCCGGTGGTCACCCCGGACGACCTGGAGGACGAGATCGAAGACCTTCTTTAGCGGATATCCAGATTTGGCGCTCCCGGCGTGGGAGCGGTTGTCTGACGGAAGTCGGTGCACAGCGCATCGGCGTCGGTTCCGTCGGGCCAGCGGATGATGCATACCGGCGGCGGAACGGTGCCCTTGGGCATCCGGGCCAGTTGGAAGGGCGACATGGCCCGGGGCACGACCGCGATGCAGCCGCCCCCTTGCTGGTCACCTTCCAAAACCGCCAGCTCGGGACTGGCAATCGTTCCGTTGGCGCTGGAGTTGCTCTGCTGCGAACCGTACACGACGGCGTCCAGGATGACACCGGTGGCGGGATCGACCAGGGCCACGGACCCGGCGGCGGGGGAGAGCGCATAGCGGTAGGTTAAGCCGATATCGGGCTTTCCGGTGGCATACAGGCCCTCCGGCTCAGCGGTGAAAGGCTGCAGCGCGTCGCCGCTTTCGTGGGTGTAGCGGGTGGCAGGGGTGAAGCGGACGCCTGTTCCCGGACTCGATATATCCACGCTTTCCGCGTGATCCTTCTGCAACGGTTCGGCCAGCTCCACCTGCCCCGGCTCCGGCGGGGCGGGCGGCGTCGGTTCGCCGAACCGGCGGATGCGTTTCCGCGCCGATACCAGCACGTTCTTGACGACGGCGATTTCCTTGCGGTCACCGGTGTCGATGGTAATCTCCTGACCTGCAACCAGATCCGCCGTCGTATCAAGGAAGAGGATGTTGTCGCCGGCCTGGGCGGGCCTGGCCAGATTGGTTTGCGTGGCAGGCGTTCCCACCTCGGTGACCGTGACGAGTTCATAGGCGCCGCCCAGGCCGATGCCGAGCTTCTGCCCGGCCGCGATGCCGTCGACGGATGTCGCCGGGAGAACGTCCGTACCGGCCGGGAAGGAGAGGATCGGGCCGGTGGAGACGGGAATGAAGAGGGTCGTCGGAGCCGGCACGGCTTCCGGGGCCTGCTTCAGCAGCAGGAAGCCGCCGGCGGCGAGGCGGGTGCCTTCCGGCAGCGCCAGCGCCCGGACGGACGCCTGGCCGCTTCGGCGCACGACGAGCTCGAGGCCGGAAAGATCGGCCTCCGCGGCGCCTGCGTTGTACAGCTCGAGGAACGGCTCCAAACCCTCGCCGGCCAGGGCGAGTTCATTGACCTTGACGGCCTCGGCGCTGCGGATGCGGCTGCCGATGGCGAGTTCGCCGCCCTGCCACGCCGCCGAGAAACCGGCCCATCCGGAGGAACGTCCGTCCGGCGCAGTGAGGGTAAACATGGAGGTAACGCGCTCGCCGGGCGCTATCGACGCGGGAAGGGCTTCTCCTTCCGTGACGGTCCAGCCCTCCGGGAGGGAAGCCTGGAAGGACAGTCCCTTGACGGGCTTGTCCAGCGTATTCTCGAAGAAAACGCCGACCTGGGCGCTGCCGCCCGGGGTGAAGGTGGTGATCCGGGAGAGGCGCAGCGGATAGGCGCGGTATCCGGCCCGGGCGATGTTCTTCTGCACGGCGGCGATGGCCTCGTCGGTGGGATATCCGACGGTCATCACGCCCTCGAAGAAGGTGCCCGCGGAGCCGTTTCCGTTGTCACCGCCGTTGCCCATCAGCATGCCGCCTTTCTTGTGCATCGGATAATAGGTGTCTTTCCCTTCCTTGCTGTGGGGACGCGGACCGCTGTAGAAGACGGTCAAAGTGTCGCAGGAAGCGTCGGCGCCGCGGAGGTCCCATCGGTTTCCGCCGCCACCGTTCACGAAGACGGATACGAAGCGCCAGTCGGTGATGGACGGGACGTCGTTCTGCTTGGGGTCATAGCCCGAGAACAGGCCGGCTTCCATGTCGGACATGATCCAGGGACCTTCGCCGTTGCCGCGGCCCCAGGCGGTGGAAGTGCCGTAATAGGTGGTCTCCATCGTGCCGGTGCCCACGGCGCGTCCGTTGGTCGAGGAATTGCCGTAATCGAAGCAGCAGCCGCTGTCGTAATGGTTCCCGTCGATGACATAGTACATCCCCTCCGGCTCGTCGTCGACGGCCAGGCCGCGGGCGTCGTTGCAGCGATAGCCCATGCCCGGCATGACATAGGCGCCATAGACCTTCTGCCCGCCGAGGAGGGCGGGGGCCATGTCGGCGATGGAACGGGTGTTGAAACCGCCCTTGTCCGGCCCCTGGAAGGTGCCCGGAGGCGCCGGCAGCAGGTCGTTGCCCATCCCGGACTGGTCGTAGATCGCTGAAATGTAGCACACGGTCCCTTTGCAGAAGGCATCCTGCGCAGCGGCGTCGGCGATGCCGTCCTTCCGGGCATAGATGTCCAGCGACGCTCCGTCGCTTTCGCGGACCACCTGGTACAGCGGGCCCCGGTACTTGGAATAGAGCAGGCGGGTGGTGCTATGGGCAGTCACGCAGGGGGTGCCGCCTTTCTTATAGATGTCACAGGGACCTTCACGGAATCCGGTCAGGCCCTTGCAGGCGATGGCCGCCCCGAGGAGCACGAGGCAGACGGCCGTCAGGAAGAGGATCTTTTTCATCATGAGCTGTTTCATCGGGCGGTGTGAAGATAGCCAAATTCCGGCAAATACAAAAGAAGGCGCCCGCAAAACCTTGCGGGCGCCAACACCAACCAATCAAAAAATCAAGTTCGCCTTATGAAGGCTATTTTTCACCATTAATGAGGCACGACATCGTAGTAAGGGAGGTCACCGTTGGTGAACTGCCATTTATCGTTGTCTTCGTAGCCGGGGTTCTGCGTCAGTTCGCCTTCCTGCAACTGGATCTGGGCAGTCGGGATCATCCAGAAACCGCGCGTCTTGGCATAGCGATCCGCAAAGGAGCGGCCGGGCAGCTCCCGGTATCCGTCGGGAACAGGGTTTCCGAGGAACTCGACATAGCCGCCATCCTGGTTCCTCTGGACGATTTCACCGGCCGTCTCCGGATACCAGCGGCGAAGGTCGTTCCAACGGATGCCTTCGAACATGAACTCATAGCGGCGTTCCTTCTGGAGCCGCTCGAACGTGTAGCCGCTGTACGGGGCCAGGCCGGCCCGGGCGCGGAGGCGGTTCATGCCGGTGACGGTCTCCTTCAGTTCGTCCAGCATCAGGAGCACATCGGCGAAGCGGATGTAGATGGCGTCGTTCTTGCACCCGCGCTTGGCGTTGTTGGAGACGGCGCTGTTCATCGCATTGAAGAAATTCTTGAGCAAGGTCTCCTTCTGACCGTTGTTATACGCGGCCATGGACATGTACTTCTTGGGATAGAAGAGCGTTCTCTCCACTTCCTTGTCGGATCTACCTTCGAATTCGGGTAGTTCCAGATATCCGTCCGCAAACCAAGGATACACCTCATTCGCCCGTTTGGTGGCCAGGAAGGAACCGTAGAAACGCTTGTCGGCAGGGCCGTAGTCGGGATCCTCATACCATTCCTTGACCATGATGGGATTCGCGGAGGCGTTGCCGTTCGAGCCGGCGGTATAAGGATAGCTCTTCTTGTCCGGAGCCTGGCTCTTGTTGCGGAAACCGAGCCACTCCGAAAGGCGGTTATAGTTGCCGTCCGTAAGCGAGAAATGAACGCCCCAGATGGTCTCCTTGCTGTGGTTGCCCACCCAGTGCAGATTCTCGTGATTCGCATAGGTGTCGAAGTCGGCCCCGTACGCAATGCCGCTGGAATACTCGTTGGTGTAAGGCCAGATCTCGCGCGGGTCGTTCTCCAGGTCGAACTTGGATACGCTGGTATTGGCACAGTCCTCCAGCCAGGAAATCACCTGCTGTTTGGTGATGCCTGCCATGTCGGACTTCTTGTAGAAACCCGTGTAAAACAGCCACACACGGCCCATGAGCGCTTCGGCGGCATACTTGGTGGCACGGCCCGCCAGGTTGTTGTCCCGGGAATAACCGTACTTGGCCGGAATGAGGTCGATGGCCTGCTTGAGGTCATCGGCGATGGCCGCGTAAATCTCATCCACGGACGCCTTGGGCATGTTCACCACTTCGGAGGAAAGCGTCAGCGGGAAGGTTTCCCAGCGCTCGGCCATGATCCAGAGGTAGAAGCCACGCATGAAGTGCGCCTGGCCCAGGAACCAGTTCTTGTTTTCTCCCGTGAACAGGTCGTCATCCAAGGCGGAGATGGCCTCCAGCGCAAAATTGCAGCGCAGAAGCGCCTCGTAGTAACTCTTCCAGGGGGAGTTGGCCTCTTCGCCGGAGATTTCGAGCAGCCGGTCCGCGGCCGACGTCTCCGTGGAGGACTCCGAACCGTGTCCGTACACGTCGTCGCTGGCGATCATGTCCCGGAACAGGGTGATCCGGAAAATACTGCCGCCATACAGGGAATACATCGAGTAGTAGGCCGCGTTGACCAATTGTTCGGCATCCTTCTCGGTCTTGGGGAAAGTGGTCTGGTCCGCTTTCTGATAATTCGTCGTGTCCAGCAGGTTGTCGATCTTGTCGCAACTGACGAGGGCGAGGACACAGGCGACCAGCGTGAATATAATCTTTTTCATATGCTTTCGGATTTAGAATTTGATGCTGACGCCAGCCATATATACCTTCGGGGAAGGATAGTATCCGGTGTCGATGCCGGAAGCCCACGGATAAACGGAGCTGTAGCGGCCGACTTCGGGATCCATGCCGTCATATCCGGTGAAAGTGAAGAGGTTCTGACCCGTCAAGAAGACTCTGAGCATCCCGAAGGGAAGCTTCTTGAACACCTGTTTGAAGTCGAAGCCGAGGGTGATGTTGCGAATCTTGAGATAATCCGCGTCCTGGACCCAGATGTCACTGTTGTAACCGTTGCACTTGAAGTTGTTGTGCGTACCGGAATCGTAGCGCGGGAAGGAGTTGGTGGATCCCTCTCCGGTCCAGTAGCGGGCGACCAGGTTGTTGGTGAAGCCTTCCAAGTCCTGCAGGGCGAACTGACGGTAACTCTGCATGATCTGCTGCCCGAAGGCGCCGCTGCCGTTGACGCTGAAGTCGATGCCCTTCCACTGCAGGCTGACACTGAAGCCCAAGTTGACATCCGGATGGGGGTTGCCGATTTCGACGCAGTCGTCCTGGTCATACTTGCCGTCGCCGTTCTGGTCGATCCAGATCACGTCGCCCGGCTGAGCCAGTTCATAACCGTTCATGAAGGCGTAGTTCTTGGCGTTGTATTCGTCGATTTGGGCCTGGTTCTGGAAGATGCCCTCGCTGGCGATGCCCAGGAAGTAGCCGATGGGCTTGCCGGGCTCGGCGCGGAAGCCTTCGAGGTTACGCACGTTCTCGGAGAGGATCTTCGGCTCACCCTTGATGTAACCTTCGGCGTTGTTGATGTAAAGGACGTTGTTCTTGTTGTAGGAACCGTTGAGGCCCAGGCTGTAGCGGAAGTCGCCGATGTGGTCGTTCCAGGTGAAACTGAGCTCGACGCCGGAGTTGCGGACGGCGCCACCGTTGATGTTGGAGGCGTTGGCGCCCAGAATGCCCATCTGCGGCGGTTTCACGAGCCAGTCCTTGGTGTCCTTGCGGTACCAGTCGAAGATGACGCCGAGGCGGCTGCCGAAGAAACGGGAGTCGAAGCCGATGGCGATCTGCTCGGAAGTCTCCCAGGAGAGTTTGGTGTTGGGGATTCTGTCCGGATAAGCGGCGACCGTGGGGTTCTGCTGTTCGTAGGTAAAGTCATAGGAACCTCCCAGCGAGATGGTCGCGGCGTATTGGAAATTGTCGATGCTGCAGTTACCGTTCTGTCCCCAGCTTCCGCGGATCTTGAAGAAGTTGAGCCAGTCCCGGGTGCTCTCCATCCAAGGCTCGGAGGTGATGACCCAACCGGCGGAGACCGACGGGAACACGCCCCAGCGGTTGCCCTTGGCGAAGTTGCAGGAACCGTCCGCGCGGACGATGGCCGTGAACAGATACTTGTCCTTGTAATTGTAGTTCATACGGCCGAAGAAGGAGAGGAGATTGTTGTAGGGAACGGTGTTGCCGCCGCCCATGCTTGCGTTTTCATCGGCGGTCAGCGCACCCTCGACCGACGAGAGGTTCGCGGACTCCCACGTTCCGAACTTGGTGGTGGAGCGGGTGCCGTTGAGATTCATGCCCCAGCCCGTCGCCTCGATGGATGTACCGGCGAGCACGTCAAAGGTGTGGGCCTTGGCGAAGGTCTTCTTGTAGTTGGCGGTGGCTTCCCAGGTCCAGTTGCTCGAGACGCTCGCACTCTGGGACACGCTGTCATAGTCCTTGGCGTCCGTTGCCGTGAGCTGATAGGGCGGCGTATAGGAACGGGAGTAGTTGGTATTGGCGCGGAAGCCGAAGGCGGTGCGGAGCTTGAGTTCCTTGATGGGGCTCACCTCCAGGTAGACGTTGCCTTGCACGCGTACGCCCTTTCCTTCGCTTTCTTTCAGGTCCGCCGACTGCAGGATGTTGGCTTCTTCGTCCTTGACGAGCCAGTCGTCACGCAGTTGCTTCTCATAAGTATAAAGCGTTCCGTCCAGATCGTAGGCCGGGAGGAGCGGAGTCTTGATGAGCGTATTCTTGACGTCGTTGCCCATGATGGAGTTGGAGGCTGACCCGCGGGAGTCCGTGATGGAAACGATCACATTCTCGCCCAATTTGATGACGTCACGGTTGTTCTTTTTCAGGATGGAGAAATCCGTATTGGCCCGGACGGTGGTCCGGTCATAGTAGTTGGGCTTGGTCATGCCCAGGGTGCCTTCCGAATAGGACTTGGAGAAACTGAACGAGTAGCGGACCGCGTCGCTGCCGCCGTTCACGCCCACCGCCAAGTTCTTGGTCGGGGCGTTCTTGTTGATGGAGGCATCGAACCAGTCCGTGCCGTTCCACTTGCCCTGGTCCATCCACTGCTTCTGCACGGGCATCAGCGTGGCGATGTCGTAATAGTGCTGGCCCTCCTGGAGCGTACCCTTCAAGATGAATGCACGGTCGATCAAGTCCAGGTATTCCGTCGCACTGACGGGGTGGACGCCGTTGGTGTTCGGCTGTTGGAATCCCGTGTACGCGTCAAAGGTGACGGTTGCCTTCTTCTCGCCGATCTTGCCCTGGCGGGTGGTGACGAGGACGACGCCGTTCGCCGCACGTGCACCATAGATGGCCGCGGACGCAGCGTCCTTGAGGATGTCGATAGACTCGATGTCGGCGGGGTTGAGTTCGTCCAGCTTGCCGCCGGCCACGCCGTCGATGACGATGAGCGGGCTGGCGGAACCTGTCGTACCCAGGCCACGCACGGTGATGGTGTAGCTGGAACCCGGCAGACCGCTGTTCTGGGTGATGTTCACGCCCGGGACGGAGCTGTAGAGGGCCCCGATCGCGTTGGTGGTGTTCTGGCGCTGAATCTCATCACCGGTGATGTTGATGGTCGCGCCCGTGAGGAGTCTCTTCTTCTGGGTACCGTAACCGATGACGACGGTCTCATCGAGGAACTCGGTGTCTTCCTGGAGCACGACGTTGATCACGTTGCGGCCGTTCAGTTGCTCTTCCTGGGTCGCAAAACCGACGCAGGAGAACGAAAGTGTAGAGTTGGCCGGAACGGTGATGGAGTAGTTACCGTTCGCGTCCGTGAGGCTTCCAACAGTGTTGTTGCCGTTGAGCATGACAGTGACACCGATGATCGGTTCACCGTTCGAGTCGGACACTTTTCCCTTCACGGTGACATTCTGGGCAAAAGTTTCCACCCCGAAAAACATCACCATTCCTGAAAGGAAAAGGCAGCAGAGAGCGTTGGTTAATTTCATAAATCAGTATTTAGTTGGTTGTTTGTTTTGGTCGTTTTGACAAAAATACATATCTTTGCCCGTAGTCGTAGTGGAAAAAATATATAAAATGGTGGAAAAAATTTCAGGGCTGGTGGATTTTATTCTTGTGGCGTGTATCGCGCTGCTTCTGCCTTGCGGCCTCTTCGCCCAGACGGAGGCCGAGGATTACATGGTCCTGAACCGCCTCACCCGCGAAAACGGACTGCCCGACCAGGATATTAACGGTATCTACTTTGACGACCAGGGGTACGCGTGGATCGGCACCTTCGGCGGAGGCCTTGTCCGCTATGACGGCGACTCCGTCCTCCCGTGCTCGAGCAAGACCGGGGCCTCCACCATCGGCGACATCGTCCGCCAATGTCGCGAGGACAACTTCGGCCGGCTCTGGATTCCCGGCGCGGCCCTCGAAGCGATGGACTTGAAAACGCTCACCCCACTGGGCGACCTGCCCGGGATGTCCAAGGCCTGGCGCCGTGCGCATTCTCCGCAGGCGATGCGTAGTGATGACAAGGGATGCATCTGGTTCACCTCCGGCGACTATCTTTTCCGCATTGGTTTCGCCG
>JAEEGJ010013772.1_pt1 | contig 19472 bp, 13 predicted proteins | sample 8958761 | NCBI WGS metagenome assembly JAEEGJ01 (sample SAMN16246546, study PRJNA631951) | gut metagenome | biome: gut microbiome; feature: rumen; material: RS-attached | host: Bos | place: Iran: Karaj | collected 2018-10 | reverse complement strand
CAAAGGTTCAGAAGCACATTGCCAATGCCTACCGTTTGTTGTTCCACGGTAAGACGAGTGTGTTCGATGTGATTAATCAGATTAAGGAACAGGTGCCCGACGGTCCCGAAATCCGCAACATCATCACATTCCTCGAGAATACCAAACGCGGTATCATGTGTAAATAAACAATCCAAATAAATTGAGGGTGTGTCAGCGTTCTGACACACCCTCTTTTTAACTAACCAATTATCAATTACGTACCAAGAATGAATCTGGCGGCAAAGGTATACATATTGTGCTTAATATCATTGCTAAATCGTGTTGAATCATTTTAAAAAATTGAAAGGCTAATATTTTATGAGCATTTGGTTCATCATGATCCGGTATTCATTAGGAGTAATTCCCTTTCGTTTTTTAAACATTCGGATGAAGTTCGATAGATTGTTGAAGCCGCTTGAATAGCATATCTCGGCTACATTATTACTGGTTTCGGCTAGTAACTTACAAGCAATGGCTATTCTTTGGTTGTTAAGGTAGTCAATAAAAGTGCCTCCTGTTTTCTTTTTGAAGAAATGACTGAAAGCAGATTCCGACATGCCAACCAATGATGCAACTTCGGATAGTGATATCGCATCGTAGTGTTTCTTCTCCATATAATCGCATACTTTGGCAATTCGTCGGCTCTTCGAGGTTGTCAATACAGCTGATGCATTGTATTGATTGCTAGTGAGTACGGAATAGTCAGCACAGGCTAGATCATAGAGAATCGAGAAAAACTCAAGTACCGATTGAAAGCCTTTTGTTTGTGTCAGATGAATGATTTTGTCTCTTATTGCTTCTGTTGACTTCTTGGAAAAATACAATCCATGTTGAGCATCGGATAGTAATTGTTTGATTGGTGCAAATAGACGTTTTTTCATAATAGGAAAGTCATTGAGCCCTTCAGTAAATTGTATTGTAATAACATGGTTACCCTCTACTACCTCACCCCTCCAGGCGTGGAGAACATTAGGACCTGTCATTACCAGATCTAATTCATCAAACTGACGCACCGAATCGCCAACTACTCGCTCCCCGTGCGTGTTCATTACTAAATTAATCTCATATTCAGAATGGTAATGTACAGGATAGTCAAACTTTGCATTGGGGTGATTTAGTACCACAAATAAGTCTTCATCTGCGATTGGGATAATCTCTTTTTGAAAGTCTTTGAGCATAGAGTAATAGTTTTTTGATTTTCTGCTGCAAAAATATGAATTATTTGTGAACAAACAATGAATAGTTCAAAAAAGTATAATCATTGAGCGGAATTTGATATCAAGAATTGCAAATTAATAGATAATTTTGCACCCAGAAACATCAAATAAATATAGTTTGCCATAATATGGAGCATTTTACTATCAGTTGGGTTGATATCACTATCGTTATCGCTTATATGTCGGTGATTGTGTGGTGGGGACTGAAAAACGGAAAGAGCAGTGATTCTCAATCCTATTTTCTAGGTGGTCGCGGTATGTCTTGGTGGATGGTAGGTTTGTCGCTATTTGCTGCAAGCATATCAAGTACAACATTGATTGGTCAGTCGGGCGATTCATATGCTACAGGTCTGGCAGTGTTCAATTATAACCTTACAGGCGTATTGGTGATGGTCTTCTTCGCCATATTCTTGCTGCCATTGTATCTCAAATCGCATATTTTTACCATACCAGAGTTTCTTGAAAAACGTTTTGATAGTCGCTCTCGTTATTATTTTTCTGGTATTTGTATCATAGGTAACATATTTCTTGATGCCGCAGGTGCACTTTATGCTGCTGCTTTGATTATTAAACTGGTTTATCCCGAGGCCGACATGCAGACTCTTGTCATTGTCTTTGCCTTGATATGTGCCTCGTATACCATTCCTGGCGGTTTGTCTTCGGCAATTAATGCCGAACTGATTCAGGCTATTATTCTGATTTTAGGTTCAATTGTACTAACTGTCATCTGTTTTGAAAGGGGAGGGGATTATTTCCTGGATTTGTATGAAAACCATGATATAATGGCCAAGTTGATTCGTCCTGTTGATGACATTTCTACGCCATGGCCTGGTCTCATTGTTGGTATGCCTATTCTTGGATTGTATTTCTGGGCCAACAACCAAACGCTGGTACAACGTGTGTTGAGTTCAAAGAGCATTGATCAAGGGCGTAAAGGCGTGCTTCTGGCAGGTTTCTTTACTTTGATAACGCTATTTATTATAGCCATTCCTGGCTTGATAGCTCGAGATTTATTCCCTGGTTTGGAATCACCTGATATGGTTTATCCTAATATGGTTTTAAAGTTGGCACCAGCAGGTCTTCTTGGCGTGATGCTTGCTGCGTTACTATCTGCTCTTACATCAACATTGAGTGCCATCTTTAATTCTGCATCAACGTTGTTTACGATGGACTTTTACGCTAAATTTGTTCCCCATGCATCATCTAAGCAGTTGGTTGTGGTAGGCAAGATTGTTTCGTGCGTTATCATGGTGATTGCTGCTATTTGGGCTCCGCAGATAGGTAAATTCGGGTCGTTGCTGAAGTACTATCAGGAAATGCTTTCGTATATTGCACCGCCTATAGTGGCAACATTCCTGCTCGGTGTTTTTTGTAAACGCATTAATGGCTCAGGTGCTTTTATCGGCTTGCTTTTTGGTTTGGGAATGGCTGTCGTGATGCTGTTCTATAAAACTGAGATATTCGGGCATCTTCACTTCCTGTTGATTGTTCCTTTCTTATTTGTAGCCAGTGCTGTTGTTACGTATGTTGCTAGTCTGTGCTTTGCCAAGCCATATACAAGTAAGTTGCAGGATACCACGTTCTCAATGCATGATTTCAGATTTGAGTTAGCTACAGCTTATACTAAACCTTGGTATGATAATTATTTCAATGCAGCTTTGATTCTGGTGGTGTGTTGTTTTGTTGTATTGTATGTTTTTGCATAAATGACATATTAATAAAGTAATATAAAAATGAAACTGATTAAATCAAGTGAGAATCCCATACTAACTCCCAATCCTATTAATGAGTGGGAGTCTCTGATTACCTGTAATCCCGGTGTTATCTACGATAAAGGTATATTCTATATGCTGTATCGTGCGGCAGGAAACGATAAAGAACATGTTATCCGTTTTGGGTTAGCTACAAGTAAGGACGGTGTTCATTTTGAACGTTCATCTAAAGAGTTTGCGTTTGGACCAAGTATTGATGGATATGACAGTGGTTGCATTGAAGATCCTCGCATCGTGAAGTTCGACGATGATTTTTATATCACCTATGCTTATCGCCCTTATGCACCAGGCCAATATTGGACGTTTGCGCACGATGTTGTATTATTGCCCGAGTGTGGTGATCATGCTCCGTTGGCCATTAAACAGAATCTGGGAAATACAGCGTTGGCTGTTACTAAGGATTTCGTGAATTTTAAGCGTTTAGGCCGCTTGACCTCACCTGTTCTCGACGATCGTGATGTTATCTTGTTCCCAGAGCAGGTGGGTGGTAAGTATGTGATGTTGCATCGCCCTAAACAGTATGTTGGCGATGAGTATGGTGTAAAGTATCCGTCGGTTTGGATAAAGTTCTCTGACGACTTGCTTGATTGGGAATCCAAAGAAAGCCACCTGCTGATGACTGGTATCGAGGGTACTTGGGAAGAGAAAATCGGAGGCAGCACACCGCCTATCCGTACTGAGGCTGGATGGTTAATGCTTTACCATGGTGTTGAACATGGTGGATGTGGCTTTTACCGAGTGGGGGCTGTTCTGCTTGATATTGATAATCCACTGAAGATGATTGCCCGTACACCTCAGCCTATTCTTGAACCTGAGTTAGACTACGAACTCAATGGTATGTATCATGGCTGTGTTTTTCCCACGGGAAATGTGGTTGTTGACGACACGTTATATGTTTATTATGGTGCTGCTGATATGAATATCGGTTTGGCCACATGCCCCTTAAACGACCTGATTAACTATTTAAAATCTGATACCTGTAAGTTTGTCTGACCTAAAGAAATGTTAAATCGTTAGGTGTTCAAAATAGTATAGCCTTAGGACATTTATTATAATCAATAATTGCAAAGATATCTCTACCTTTGCAGCGTGAAAGTTTGCTGATTCAAATCCCGGGTGAAGAAGCACTTGAGCATATAAACAACATCTATAATGAATTAAAAATGAAAAGGATTAAGAACCTGAATTTTATGGCAGTTGTGTCGAAATTGGTACTGACTGTCTGTCTCATTTATTGCTCGAATGCAATCTATGCACAGTCGCCTGAGATCATCGATGTGTCTGGGCGTGTGAAGGATACCTCTGGTGCTCCACTGATAGGTGTCACCATACAATGTGAAGGAAAATCTACTGGTACTATTAGCGATTTGGATGGCTTTTATAAAATAAATAAGGTACGTAAAGGTTCCATTCTGCGTTTCTCGTATGTAGGAATGGCTGATAAAACGGTAGTTGTTGGTAGTGATAAGACCATCGATGTAATGATGGAGGATGATAGCCAGGTGTTAGATCAAGTGGTTGTTATCGGTTACGGTAGTGTGAAGAAAAGTGATCTGACAGGTTCTGTAGCAACAGTAAAGATGGATAAGTTGCAGGAAATACCTGCCAATTCTGTTGAGAGTTTGCTGCAGGGACGTGCTGCAGGTTTACAGGTGGTTAATTCGTCACAAGATCCAGGTGCATCATCCACGGTTCGTATCCGTGGTGGTAGTTCGTTAAATGGCTCTAATGCTCCTCTTGTGGTTGTTGATGGGTTTCCTTTAGGCGATGCTGGCGATCTGAAACAGATAAACCCTGCCGATATCGTTAATATCGAAGTGCTTAAAGATGCATCGGCCAGTGCTATATATGGATCGCGTGGTGCTAATGGTGTTATTATGGTTACCACTAAGCGCGCTAAAACAGGAACTACCAATATCACCGTACGTCAGCAGCTCACCATGTCGGAGTTTAGTGGAAAACTCGATGTTTGGCGCGACCCGGTGTTGATGGCTACTCTTAACAATGAATCGCGTATTAATGGCAATCTGGAACCCATGTATGTGGGTAAAATAAACTCTGCAGGCATCTATTATCCTAGTATCAATGAATTGATGACAACGTGGACTACGCGTACTGACTGGTCTGATCTGGTCTTCCGCGACCATCCTATCTCTAATAATACCACGGCTACCATTTCAAGTTCTAACGATAGAACCATGTTCAATCTTAGTGCAAATTACTTTACCGACCAGGGCATGTACATTAAGGACTCATATAAAAAAGGTGGCTACAATCTGAGTGTCGACCATAACGTGTTCGATAACTTCAAAATCCGTTTTTCTAATATTTTGAGTGCAGGTTGGCGTAACACAAATAATGGCTTGGCATTCTGGCGAAATCCTATTTATCCTGTGTATAATGAGGATGGATCGTATTACCTGCTGAATGCCAGCGACTATAGTCATCCTATTGCCATTTCTGACAATCAGGTAAACAAGTCGCAGACCATCGATGTGATTTCCTCATTGGCCTTTGAATGGCAGCCTCTTCCAGAACTTAAAATTACCGAACAGTTGAATTACAAATTCGGAAAGTCTACTAGCGATGCTTATTATCCTAAGACCTACACCGAAGCAGGAACTATGAATAATGGTCAGGCAGTGATGTCTAATTGGGAAGGAACCAATCTGGTATCCGAGACTTTTGCCAACTTCCAGAAAGACTTTGGTCGCCATGCTCTTGGCGTCATGGCAGGTTTCTCATGGGAGTATTACCATAGCCGTAGTTCAAGTCTTACAGCTCGTGATTTTGTAAACGAGGCATTAAGATATGAAAATATGGGAGCTGGTAGCCCTGAGAAGAATGTTGTGTCTAACGGTCTGTCTACCAATACGTTATTGTCGGGAATGTTTCGTGCAAACTATACCTATGCCGATCGTTATCTGCTTACTTTGACAGCACGTGCCGATGGCTCTTCAAAATTTGGTGATAATAATAAATGGGCATTCTTCCCCTCTGGTGCCATCAGCTGGAAAGCCCAGGAAGAGGAGTTTATCAAGAACCTTCATTTGTTTGATGAACTGAAGTTCCGTCTTAGTTATGGTGTTTCTGGTAATCAGGGTATCAGCCCTTATCAAACACTGAGCCGATATGGTACCGATATGTATTACAACGATGGTACATGGGTAACCACGATAGGTCCTGGTTATGTATCAGGTTGGACTGGTCCTGGTTATATTTATCGCGTATGGAGTGGTATTCCTAATCCAAGCCTGAAGTGGGAGACAACATCTCAGACCGACTTTGGTATTGATATGGCTTTCTTTAACCGTCGTCTTCGTGTCTCTCTTGATGTCTACGATAAGCAAACGCGTGATTTGCTCCGTCAGCGAAACCTGCCGCTGTCTTCAAGCTACGATAAGATGTGGGTTAATGATGGAAAAATACAGAATCGCGGTTTCGAAGTCACTGTCGAGGGTAATATCATCAGTACACATGATATGAGCTTGTCAGGTACTCTTATCTATTCCATGAATCGTAATAAGGTAAAAAGTCTGGGAAATACTCTGGAGTCGGGCTTGATTACCGACGAACTCACAGGTATGCTCTTTGAGTATTCGGGCAACAGTCTGGAACAGTATCGCGATTATACCAATATCTTGGCCATTGGTCAGCCTGTATATGCATTCTATGGCTATAAGGTTGATGGCATAGTACAGACATTGAATGAGGGTATTGACGCTGGTCTTGCCGGCGAGTATGCACAGCCAGGTGAGTTTAAGTATGTTGACTTGAATGGTGACGGACAGATTTCCGAAGCTGATAAATGTGTGATTGGCGATCCTAATCCGGATTTTACGGCCAGCTTGGCACTTAATTTCACTTACAAGCATCTGGATGCAAGCATCTTCTTAAATGGTGTGTTCGGACAGGACGTCCTGAATACCCAGAAGTTTGGCACTTCAAGCAATTCTCCATTGCGTTGGACACCCGACAACCCCACCAATGATTATCCTCGTTTGCGTGAAGGCCGTCAGACTAAGATATCTGATTGGTGGTTAGAAGATGGTTCGTTTGTACGTATTCAGAATGCCAGTGTGGGTTATACGTTCAATATGCCTCAGCGCAGTTTCCTTGAAAAGGCACGCCTTTACCTGAATGTGCAGAATCTTTATACATTCACTGGATTCAAAGGATACGATCCTGAAGTAGGACTTAATGGTGTGTATAGCGGTGGATTCCCACGCCTTCGTAAGTGGACCGTTGGTCTTGATTTAACATTCTAACAACAACAATGTAATTATGAAAACAAAAAATCTTATCACAATGCTTGCCGGCACATTAGTGTTGGGGGCTTGCAGTCTGAAAGAGGAACCTTATGGTTTCTACTCTGAAGACAATTTTTATAAAACTGCTGCTGATGCCGAGGCCTCGTTGACGTATGCCTATGGTACGCTGAATTATCTGGAGTATTCGCGCTCAGTGTTCTTCCTTGGTGATATGCCTACTGAGGAATTGACAACAAAATCAGATGCGGCAGCCGACAATCAGGATCTGAATAACTGGAAGGTGGCCAATTTTAAGACAAATGGTACACTCGAAAACTTCTTTAAATATGCATTTATCGGTGTGAACAGAGCCAATGCTGTTATCCAGAATGTTGAGAATGCATCTTTCGACGAGAATGCTCGTAAGCAAATCTTAGGCGAGGCCTATTTCCTGCGTGCATGGAACTATTTTAACCTGGTTAGGAATTTTGGCTTGGTGCCCATGCATACAACAATGGTTGACGAACTTGATGAAACTTCATCGCCCTTTGCATCTAACCTGGATGAGCTTTATGATCTTATTCTTGGTGATTGCCGTAAGGCATCTGATATCCTGCCAGTTTACGATACACCTAAAACCGGACGTACCGACCGTGTGGCAGCGCAATCGTTGGCAGCAAAGGCCTATCTCTATGTTGCTTCAGCCAAAGAGCATAATGTGATGCTGTATCGTGATATGCACCGTGATATCAAAGAGATGTATGATAGTGCTGCCTACTATGCTGGTCAGGTCATCAATAGCCAGTCAACCTATGGTTTCGAGGGTAACTTGTTGGACATCTATGATGTAGAGAAAAGTCACGGTAAAGAGCATATCTTTATGATGGCCATGGACCGATCGGGTACAACAGAGGGTCAATACTCTAAGATATCTAAGATGTTCATACCATATATCGACGGTGCGGCTATCTATCTGAAGCAGGGCGATACCGATACGTATATACCTTCGCACGACGGATGGGGTGAATACCGCACTACGCCAGAGTTCTATAATAGTTTCGATGCTAGCGATAAGCGTAAGACCGATTTGATTGTGAGCAAGGTTTATCGAGCAGATGGCAGTTTGAATGTGGAGTACCCAGGCGCATTGCCTTATCCCTTCTGTCGTAAGTACATCGATCCTAATTACGATGGTGATAAAACCAGCACACGCCCTTTCCTGATTCGTTTCTCTGATGTGGCGCTGATATATGCAGAGGCTGCTGGTCCTACTGATAAATCATATGAATTAGTTAACTATATTCGTCATCGTGCCGGACTTGGCGATATGGCTCGCAATCTAAATCAGGATGAGTTCCGACAGGCAGTTATACAGGAACGTAAGTTTGAAATGGCTTACGAGGGCGATTATATGTACGATCTGCGCCGTACTAACCGAATCCAGAGTGTTGCCGAGGCTGCTGGTCTTTCCGAAGATCAGGTAACTTTCTATCCGATTCCTCAGGCCGAAATTAATTTAAATGGTAGTTTAAGATAATAAAACATAAAAAAAAACGTTATGAAATATATAAGGAAATATGTTTTCCTGCTTGTTGGTGTGCTGTTGTTACAGTCGTGCGTAAAAGATATGCAGGATGATATTAATAACGGTGGTTGGAACCATGAGCGTTCCGTTATAGAAATTGAGTTCGAAAATCAGATAGGTGTAGCAATGATTGAGAATACCGATGCCACAACTGGAAATATTGATCTGGCCATCAATGTTGGTGCCCAGTCCAATATGTCGAGTGTTAAACTAACCGCTATCCAAGTGTCGTATCAGGCCCAGAGCTCGGTAAAAGTAGGCGATGCTATGGATTTCAGCAATGGCAAGGCTTCGTTTACCGTTACCTCTACACTGGGCGAAACAAGAACGTATACTATCAACGTGTCGGAGTTTACAGAGACTCTGACAGGCACTTATCAGGTAAATGCCCTCACCATATTCGGTGGTACTGGCCCGGAGTATGGTGGTGGAGCCATCATGCAGCTGGCCGATAAGCCATGGTGCTGGTCGGATACCTATGGTCCGGAGGTAGAGTGCGATAATACGCTCACGTTTACAATGACAGGTGTAACCCCCGATGGTTCAACCACAGGCACATGCATTAACCATGCTGGAGCCGATGGTAAGTATGCCGATTTTATCTTCAATGGTAGTATGAACAAGGAAGAGTCGGGGGTGGATATCGATTTAAAGAAGTTTTATCGACAGATTCCTGAGGGCGAGAGTACTTGGATCAGAAACTATTCGGATGGAACCGTGTCGTTTATTGATAAGGACGGTAAGACCACTATCGGTAAGTTTGTGGATGCAGGAACTGTAGATGTGGGCTATGATAAGAGCTTCACGGTCAGCAATCAGGCATTCCAGTTCTCTCTGAATGGTACTGATGATTGGACGAATATTTATAGCGACTATGATAAGTTCGCCAAGAAGCCAAGAATACTTTGGGTAAGTGTAACTAAGGTAAACTAAGATTGTTTTTATGGATGTAAGAATGCTTTTAGCTGGTTTAGCTGTTCCTTTCTTTACTGCATCGTGCTCAATGCACGATGTGGTAGAGATTAAGGTGGCCGATGAAGTAATAAACGCCGATTACGTTGGTAATGGTGTAGAATGGGATCCGTACGACGAGGCTGAGTTGTGGGGCACTGAAGTATCCGACGACGACTGGCAGACGCTATATAAGCGACTCGACTTTATGCAACCGCAGTATGTGCGCTGCATGATCAATAGCCCGTTCCGTTATTACACCCCTCAAACGGGAACGTACGATAAAGCCCGTCATCTAAAATCCATCTCGCGCCTGCTGAAGTATTGCACCCAGAAACAAATCACGGTTATCTTTGGCGAATACAATCCCCCTACATGGGAGATGAAGGCTGATCAGAAATGGATCGACATGTCGGTTGATTATCTCAACTATCTCGTCTGCGATCTAGGCTTTACCTGCATCAAACATTTTGTGATATTCAACGAGCCTGATGGCGACTGGGCCTCGACTAATGGCGATTATCGCTTATGGCTTGATATGCTGCATCGGTTCCATCAGAAGATGTCTGAGTATCCCGGATTGCTCGACAAGGTATCGCTGGCAGGTCCCGATGTAGTGGCGCATTACAAAAATCCTCATTCTGAATTCGATGCTTACGGATGGGTGACTAATACGGCAGCCATGGCCGACTCTATAGTTGGTATTTATGATATTCATGCTTATCCTGGACAGTATGAGGTTAGGAGCGGAAGGTACGGAGAGACGTTGGCTGCATTCAGAAGTAAGGTTCCTGCAGGAAAGAAAATCGTGCTTGGCGAGGCGGGCTTCAAATACCAGCAGACCGAAGACTCTCTGCTATTAGCCGAGTACAAGCGCCGTGTAGAGAATCATCCTTTTACCAAGGGTTCTGATTGTAACATGCTTTGTTACGACTACTTTTATGGACTCGACATGCCTATGTTGGCCATGGAGGTCATGAACCATGGCTTCTCAGGGCTAGCTATCTGGATGCTCGATGATGCCATGCATAGCAATGGTGATACGGGAAGGCCTGAGGACATAAAGATCTGGGGACTATGGAATATCTTAGGTAACGAGGTGTTCAATAAACCTGATGAGGAGGCCATGCGCCCATTGTATTACACTTGGTCATTAATGTGTAAGTATTTCCCCAAAGGCACTAACATCCTCAAGACAAGTAGAGTTGCCAATGAAGGCGTGTTCTGCGTAGCTGGCGAGTATCAAGGGCATAATACCATTGCCATCGTTAATGTAGGCGATGCTGATAAGACCATCCAGCTGTCGTTACCTACAGTCATTAACAATGCTGATAAGTATTTGTATGAAGAAACCCATCAGTTAAAGGGAACTAATGGTTTCCCCATTCCTGTAGAACAAAATCTAACGTTGAACAGCGGCCAACGCATAACGGTAAAGGCGCAGTCGTTTGTTCTATACACAAACATCAAATAACACATGACTTCAATATATAGAAAAATAAAATGGGCAGTTTGTCTTATTTCCGTGCTGCCCATTGTATCTTGTACAGCAGCTGGCGATGAGACAGAGAAAGAGCATGAGCAGCCTTCTTCAGGAAGTGTTACTCTTTCTGTTTCCGATAGTCAGGCCACTGCAGAAACAAAGGCGCTGTATGCTAACTTATGGGAGGTTCAGCAAAAAGGTTTTATGTTCGGTCATCACGATGATCTTTTTTATGGCAGATATTGGTATAATAAGTCTGGAAACTCTGATACCAAAGATGTCTGTGGCGATTATCCAGCTGTGTTTAGCTGCGATTTCGCAGAAATAATGGATGACCGTTATGAGACAGCTAAAGAGGCAAACGACATCAGGAAACGCTGCATTCTGGAAGCACGCCGTCGTGGTGAAGTGATTACTGCCTGCTGCCATCTGAATAATCCTTTGACAGGAGGCGACTCGTGGGATAACTCGAGCCATATGGTAGCAGCAGAGATCCTTACTGATGGCAGTGCCACGCAACTTAAGTTCAAGTCGTGGCTTGACAGATTGGTTACGTTTGCGCTGAGTTTGAAAGATGATAACGGACGTTTTATTCCTATTATCTTCCGTCCCTTTCATGAGCATACACAAACCTGGTCGTGGTGGGGTAAGTCGTGTACTACCGAGGCGGAGTTTATCAGTTTATGGCGATTTACTGTAGATTATCTGCAACATGCAGGTGTTCATCATTTTATCTATGCTGTTTCGCCACAGATGGACAGTCGCAAGACGATGGATGATTTCCTGTTTCGCTGGCCTGGCGACGATTATGTTGATTTTATAGGCATGGACTGTTATCATGGCTTGAATCCAGAGGTGTTCTCACACAATCTCAAGACTCTCTCTGATTTGTCGGCCAATAAACACAAGCCTTGTGGCGTAACCGAAACCGGTGTGGAATCATTTACTGATAAGAATTATTGGACCAAGCAGATATTGACACCAGCCGCAGGACGCAAGGTTAGTATGATTGTGATGTGGCGAAACAAGTTTGTCAATGGCAACGAAGCCGATAAACATTATTATTCAGTTTATGGTGGACATCCTTCGGCCTCCGATTTTGTAAAGTTCTACAATAGTGAGCTGACCCTGTTCAGCAAGGATCTGAATGATATGTATAGTTTACCAACCCATATAACTGTAAATTAGCATGGAAAAGAGATGTATATTTTTAATCGTTACAATATTCTGTTTTTTAGGAATTATGGCAAATAATGTTCAAAGAGTAGAGTTAAGATCAGATTGGCAGTTCAAGCAGGTTCGACAGGGCAATTGGCTTCCTGCCATAGTGCCGGGCACCGTGCATACCGACTTGATGGCCAACGGCATCATCCCCGATCCTTTTATCGGATTGAACGAGCGTGGTGTGCAGTGGATTGATAAGGAAGACTGGATATATAGAACCGCATTCGGTGTGGATGAGAGCATATTCTCCAAACATAATGTCTGGATAGAGTTCGATGGTCTTGATACCTATGCCGATGTTTACCTGAACGACAGTCTGATTATCAAGGCTGACAACATGTTCCGCAGATGGAAAGCCGATATCCGTCAATTGTTGAAACGCTCGGATAATGAGCTGAAGGTTTATTTCCATTCGCCCGTCAAAGTCGACGTGCCTAAATGGGATGCACTGCCATACCATTACGAAGCAGCCAACGACCAGTCGGAGAATGGTGGACTTTTTGATAAGAAAATCAGTATCTTTGCCCGCAAAGCCGGTTATCATTATGGTTGGGACTGGGGGCCTCGACTGGTTACATCGGGCATTTGGCGAAAGGTGTCGTTGGTAGCTTGGAATGACGTTAGGATTACCGATGTGTATACCGAGCAGCCGCTGGTTAGCAAGGCCAAGGCAAAAATCCGACAGACGGTTGAAATCTTTGCCGATGCTGATGGAATGGCCATGGTTCAGACAACAGATCACGCTGGCAACAACTATGCCGATAAAAAGGTAAAGCTGGAAAAAGGAGTTAATACGGTGACATTAGAGTTCTGTATCAACAAGCCCAAACTCTGGTGGTGTAATGGCTTGGGCAAGCCCAACCTCTATACCTTTAATGTAAAGGTGCAAAAAGATGATTCTTCTGATACTTATACGCAGAGAACGGGAATTCGTTCCATCAAGTTGCTCACTCAGAAAGACGAGTGGGGGCAGGAGTTCTGTTTTGAGTTGAATGGTGTACGTGTGTTCATGAAAGGAGCCGACTATATCCCCTGCGATAATTTTCTGCCGCGTGTCACAAAGTCGGTCTACGAGAAAACCATTCAGGATGCTGTTGATGTGAACATGAATATGCTCAGAGTGTGGGGCGGCGGTATCTACGAAGACGATTATTTCTATGAACTTTGCGATGAGAAGGGTATACTTATCTGGCAGGATTTTATGTTCGCCTGTAGCCTCTATCCTGCATCAGGTGCCTTGTTGGAGAATATACGTCAGGAGGCCATCGACAATGTTCGCCGATTGCGCAACCACCCCTGTATAGCCTTGTGGTGTGGCAATAACGAATGTCAGGACGGATGGTACAACTGGGGCTGGAAAAAGCGACTCGAAGACCAGAAGCCTGAATATGCCGAAAAGGTCTGGAAAGAATACGAAGATCTGTTCTATCATCTTCTGCCCGAGGTTGTTGGTAAGTATCATTCTGCCATAGCCTATTGGCCTTCATCGCCTTTTGGTGGCTATGGTCATGGTAGCATAGAAACATCTGGCGATTATCACTATTGGGCAGTATGGCATGCTAAGAAACCCATCTCTGAGTATAATAATACACGTTTCCGTTTCTGTAGCGAATACGGTATGCAGAGTTTCCCTGAGTTTGAGTCGGTCAAACAGTTTGCACCACAACCCAACGACTGGGATATCTATTCGGATGTTATGATGTCGCACCAGCGTGGCGGTATGCATGCCAATCAGCTGATAGAGTCTTATCTGCTCAGTGAGTATAAACGTCCTAAGGATTTCGAATCGTTGCTGTATGTAGGCCAGCTGATGCAGGGCGATGCTATGAAGACAGCTATCGAATCGCATCGCCGCGAGAAAGGTTACTGTTGGGGCACACTGCTTTGGCAGATTAACGACTGCTGGCCAGTAGCATCGTGGGCCACTCGTGATTATTACGGAAGATGGAAGGCTGCACATTATCTGATGCGTAACTCGTATCGTGATATACTTGTCTCTCCGATTGAGAAGGACGGTAATCTGCAGGTTTATATTGTCAACGACCGTCTTACTTCAACTTCCGGTCAGCTGTCGATAAAGGTCCTCGATATGGATGGTGCTGTCAGGAATCAGCTCACTAAGCAAGTGCGTGTGCCTGCTAATGTGTCGAAGAATGTATTCTCTGTCCCCGTCAAGCAGTTGTTGAATCATGAACAGACCGACCAGGTGGTCATACTTGCCGAGTTTACCGATAGGGAACACTATGGTAACATCTATTACCTGAAGCCACCAAAGGACGTTAAGTTCAAGAAGTCTGCAGTGGTCTACCAGATGATAAAGGTTGTTGATGGCTATCGATTGGTGATTTCGGCCGATAAGGTGGCAAGAGGTGTGTTCCTGTCGCTCGATGGTACCGACAATTTCTTTAGTGATAACTATTTTGACTTGATACCAGGTGCAAAGAAGCAGGTATATGTCAAGACTGATTTGAATGAGGACGATTTTAGAAAACAATTAAAGATAACAATACTCAACAATATCTAAATAACAACGTAAAAATGAACAAGTTTTATATATTGATAATGTTAGTATGTAGCTATACTAACATAGGGGCTCATACTACCCTGAAAATGGTAGATCCAGATGCAACAGCTGAGACAAAAGCACTCTATGCCAATTTATGGGCTATCCAGCAGCGAGGCTTTATGTTCGGTCACCACGATGATTTGAGCTATGGTCGCCATTGGCAGGGCGTTAAGGGAAAATCAGATACGAAAGACGTGTGTGGTGATTATCCTGCCGTGTATAGTCTCGACTTTGCCAGTATGATGGATGATAGATTTAATCCCCAAAGCGATTGGGTGGCGCAATCAAAGCAGAACATTCTGGCAGCGCGTCGCCGTGGCGAGGTGATTACCGCTTGTTGCCATCTTAATAACCCTTTAACCGGTGGTGATTCGTGGGACAACTCGAGCCGTGCTGTTGTGGCTGGTATCCTGAAAAATGGTAGCAATACTCAGGCCAAGTTTAACACATGGTTAGATCGTTTGATTAGCTTCGTAAAGGATTTAAAGGACGATAACGGACATCCAATCCCCATTATCTTTCGTCCATTCCACGAGCATACACAAACCTGGAACTGGTGGGGCCGTGGCTGTGCAACCGAGTCTGAGTTCGTAAACCTTTGGAGGTACACCGTGGCTTATCTGATGCGGGGTGGTGTCCACCAGTTTATCTATATCATCTCGCCTCAGTCGGGAGGTGCTGATGGTGAGGATCGCTTTACTTATTGGTGGCCTGGCGACGATTATGTCGATATGATTGGTTATGATTTCTATGAGCAGGAGAATCCCATCGATTTCTATATCAGTTTGAAGAGTTTATCTGCTGTGTCAGCCAAGAAACAGAAACCCTGTGCAGTTACCGAGACCGGTCTCGAAGCTTTTTCTAATCCTCGCTATTGGACCGACCAGATTTTACAGCCTGCTACAGCATCGGGTGTGCATATAAGTTTCATAACCTTCTGGCGAAATAAGTATGTAGGAAAGAACGAGAAGGATACTCATTTCTTCTCTGTTTTTCCAGGACATCCCTCTGAACAGGATTTCAAGGCATTCTATTGCGATAAACGTACCTATTTTAGTCGCGATTTGCCTGATATGTATTCTCCCGTTACCGGAATCATCGTTGAGTAAACAATTAAGAGGATGTGCCTATTTCTTTTGCACATCCTCTTACTTTTATATCAGTTCGGGTATAAAATAATTTAAATTGTTTAAAATTATACCCGTTTTGATATATTATTGCCTTTTACTGGATAAACGAGAAAGTGTTTTATAGAAAAATCTATTCATCTCTCCAAGAATCTTAAGGAATACCTTTGTGTACAGGCGTTCCGAGAGAGTGGAGATGATTTCTATCTCTCCCTAATCCCTCCCTCATCTCTCAGATTTCTCTCCTATATTCTGGAGAGATACATGAGAGATGAGGGAGGGATGCGAAAAATCTCTCATCTTCCAAATCACCAGTGTTTATGCGGGTTTAGAGAGATTTGTTGAGAGATGAGAGATTTTTTTGCAAAAGTTACAAAATAGAGTCAGCTATAAACTTACCACCAAAAGCACGAAGAAAATTCCCAACTTGGGAACGTTTCATTCCCAGTTAGGGAATGTTTTATTCCCAACGTGGGAACATTGCGTTCCATCGGTGGGAATGCTGATAGTTGATATGCTTAATACGATGCGGTGCAGGGGATGCCGGCGGCGATCACGCGGTCGCGGATGGCGTCGAGTTGCTCGTGGGTGGCTTTCTCCAGACCTTGGGCGGGTGTCTCGCGGTCGATGGTGTAGATCATTACCTGCTGGGGCTTGATGGCTTTGACGGCCTCTAACCAGGGGGCTACGTATTCCTCGCCGGTGTTATCTACGCTCTCGCCTTGGCACTGGCCGCGCATAAACATCGTCTGGATAATCACATGACCGTTAAAGGCTTTCAAACGGTCGATAATCTGGGCCACATCGTAGGTGCCGTTGGGATGATCTACCTTATTAATATATAAAGGATCAACGGTATCGAGTTTCAGAATATTGTTATCCACCTTCATCAGGGCGTCGTGTACCTGCTGACGGTGAATCATGGTAGAGTTGCTGAGTACCGATACCTTGGCCTGGGGACAATACTGATTGCGCAGGCGGATAACACCATCGATAATCTCGGCAAAATGCGGATGGCATGTGGGCTCGCCATTACCTGCAAAGGTCAGCACATCGGGCAGCTGCCCTTCGGCCGCCATCTGCTGCAGTTTTACCTCGAGCTTCTGGGCTACTTCCTGGCGCGTAGGCATGGGCAGGGTGGGGCGATGGTCCTCGTTGAAACCACACTCGCAATAAATGCAGTCAAAACTGCATACCTTACCGTCGGCTGGCAACAGGTTGATACCGAGCGAAATGCCCAGTCGGCGACTGTGAACAGGCCCAAAAATGGGCGATGGATAGATAATTGTACTCATAACGGGTGCAAAATTACACTTTTTTTTTGTGATAAAGAAAAAAAATAGTATCTTTGCAGCCGAATTCGAATTTTTACGTACGTAAATTAATGAAAAAACGAAAAAAAGATGCTGGCAACCGTCGAGGTGTGCAGTTGGTAACACTTTGCATTAGTACGGCGATGGTGCTGGTTTTACTTGGACTGGTGGTATTTTCAGTCCAAACCTCTCGTAATCTGTCGCAGTGGGTGAAAGAGAACCTTACAGTGACGGTGATGCTGAGCGATGATGTATCGGTTAACGGCGCAAAACTGTTGTGTCGCGACCTGTATCATCGTCCCTATTCGCGTAACATCGACTACATTAGTAAAGAGCAGGCTCTGAAGGAACAGAGCGAGGCTATGGGCTCCGACCCTTCGGAGTTCTTAGGCGTTAACCCGTTCCCAGCCACGCTTGAGCTGCAGTTGCATTCTGATTATGCCAACCGCGACTCGTTGAAGTGGATTGCCCGCGAGTTACAGAAAAATCCGAAGATTACGGATGTGGCTTATCAGGTTGACCTGATGGACAGCGTGAACCGCAATCTTACCAAGGTGAATCTGGTGCTCCTGGCGCTGGCCGTGCTGTTGACGTTTGTATCGTTCTCGCTGATTAACAACACCGTACGACTGAGTGTGTACTCGCGCCGTTTCATCATTCATACGATGAAGCTGGTGGGTGCCTCGTGGGGCTTTATCCGTAAGCCGTTTATGAAACAGGCGCTGCTGGTGGGTGTGATTGCTGCCCTGATAGCTATTGCTGTACTGGGGGGCTGCGTGTATGCGCTCTACTACTATGAGCCTAACATTATCAGCATTATTACCTGGCGCGAACTCACCATTACGGGGGTGGCTGTGCTGCTGTTTGGTATTATTATTACCGCTGCATGCTCGTATATCTCGGTAAACAAGTTCCTGCGTATGTCGGCAGGAGAACTGTACAAGATTTAAAAATGTAAGAATTAGAAAATGTAAAAATTGAAATATGGATAAGAAGAATTTTGCATTCGATAAGACCAACTTTATATTGTTGGCAATCGGCATGGCCATCGTGGTGATTGGCTTTTTGCTGATGGTAGGTCCTAACTCTACCGATACCGCATTCGAACCCGATATCTTTAGTGTGCGCCGCACCAAGGTGGCACCCGTGATATGTCTGTTCGGTTTCGTGTCGATGATTTATGCCGTAGTTCGTAAACCAAAAGACTAGTAGGGTAAATGTAATAATTAGAAAATGTAAAAATTGAAATATGGATTGGATTCAAGCTTTGATTCTTGGTTTAGTGCAGGGACTCACAGAGTATCTGCCTGTTAGTTCGAGTGGACACCTGACTATCCTCTCAAACTTTTTCGGCATTGATGGTGCCGACAACCTGCAGTTTACTGTTGCTGTACACGTGGCTACCGTGCTGAGTACGCTGGTTATCCTGTGGAAGGAGATAGACTGGATACTGAAGGGACTGTTTAAGTTTAAGATGAACGACGAAACAAAATATGCCCTGAACATTGTGGTGTCGATGATTCCCGTAGGCATCATAGGCGTATTTTTTAAGGATAAGGTAGAAGAGGCATTTGGCGCTGGCTTGCTGATTGTAGGTGTGATGCTGTGCGTTACCTCGGTACTGCTTATCTTCTCGTACTATGCCAAGCCCCGTGTAAAGGAGCATATCTCTATGTGGGATGCTTTTGTAATAGGTGTGGCTCAGGCTTGTGCCGTACTGCCAGGACTGTCGCGCTCGGGTTCTACCATCGCTACCGGTTTGATGCTGGGCGATAAGAAGGAGAAGCTGGCTCAGTTCTCATTCCTGATGGTGATTCCTCCCATCCTGGGCGAGGCCCTGCTGGATGTGCTGAAGGCCATGAAGGGCGACGAGGTAGTAAGCGATAGCATCGGCTTGTTCCCCATGATTGTTGGTTTTGTGGCTGCATTCCTGTCGGGTTGCTTTGCCTGCAAGCTGATGATT
>JAEEGJ010013771.1_pt1 | contig 19473 bp, 15 predicted proteins | sample 8958761 | NCBI WGS metagenome assembly JAEEGJ01 (sample SAMN16246546, study PRJNA631951) | gut metagenome | biome: gut microbiome; feature: rumen; material: RS-attached | host: Bos | place: Iran: Karaj | collected 2018-10 | reverse complement strand
GGAGATCAGTGCCGAGAAGTACAGGTACGGTTTCACTACCGATGTCCACACCGATATAATTGACCGCGGTCTGACCGAGGATACCGTAAGGCTCATCTCAGAGCGCAAGGGCGAACCGGAGTGGATGCTGGAGTTCCGTCTTAAGGCGTACCGTCATTGGCTTACCATGGAAATGCCGCATTGGGCGCATCTGGATATTCCCGAGATAGACTATCAGAACATATCATATTACGCCGATCCCACGGTAAAGAAAGAGGGTCCCAAGAGCCTTGAGGAGATTGATCCCCAGGTAATGAAGACCTTTGACAAACTGGGTATACCCCTTGAGGAACGTCTGGCGCTGAGCGGTGGTGTGGCAGTTGATGCCGTTATGGACTCCGTATCGGTCAAGACCACCTTCAAGCAGACCCTGGCCGAGAAGGGCATCATTTTCTGCTCCATGGGTGAGGCTGTAAAGAACCACCCCGACCTGATAAAGCAGTATCTGGGCAGCGTGGTCAATTACCGTGACAATTTCTTTGCCGCACTGAACAGTGCCGTATTCAGTGACGGATCATTCGTATATATTCCCAAGGGCGTGCGCTGCCCCATGGAATTGTCTACATACTTCCGCATCAACGCAGCCGGAACAGGTCAGTTTGAGCGTACGCTGATTGTGGCCGATGACGACAGCTACGTATCCTATCTGGAGGGCTGCACCGCACCTATGCGTGATGAGAACCAGCTGCATGCCGCAATTGTTGAGATTGTGGTGCTGGACCGCGCCGAGGTCAAGTACAGCACCGTTCAGAACTGGTATCCGGGTGATGAGAACGGCAAGGGCGGCGTTTATAACTTTGTGACCAAGCGCGGTCTGGTCAAGGGCGTGGATGCCAAACTCTCCTGGACTCAGGTGGAGACGGGATCTGCCATCACATGGAAGTACCCAAGCTGTGTGCTTCAGGGTGACGGATCGCAGGGTGAGTTCTACTCCGTGGCGCTGACAAATAACTGGCAGCAGGCTGATACGGGTACCAAGATGATTCACTTGGGCCGTAACACAAAGAGTACGGTAATAAGTAAGGGTATATCGGCCGGATACAGCCAGAACTCCTACCGCGGACTTATCAAGGTGGGCGAGCATGCCGACGGTGCGCGTAACTACAGCCAGTGTGACTCACTGCTGCTGGGAAGCGACTGCGGCGCGCATACATTTCCTTACATGGATGTAAAGAACGAGACTGCCATTGTGGAGCACGAGGCAACTACTTCAAAGATATCCGAGGACCAGTTGTTCTACTGCAACCAGCGCGGCATACCTATGGAACAGGCCATCGGCCTTATTGTTAACGGTTACGCCAAGGAGGTGCTCAACAAACTGCCTATGGAGTTTGCGGTCGAGGCCCAGCGCCTTCTGTCGGTGTCACTTGAAAATACGGTTGGATAATTATGATGCTGAATATTGAAAACCTTCATGCCGGTATAGACGGCAAAGAGATATTGAAAGGTATAAACCTGCAGGTCAATGCCGGTGAGGTTCATGCCATTATGGGCCCCAACGGATCGGGCAAGAGTACCATGAGCAACGTGCTGGTGGGACATCCATCCTATCAGGTAACTGAGGGTAGCGTTACATTCAAGGGTAAGAACCTGCTGGATATGCCGGCCGAGGACCGCAGCCATGAGGGACTGTTCATGTCATTCCAGTATCCGGTTGAGATACCTGGTGTGAGCATGACCAACTTTATGCGTACCGCCATCAACGAGAAGCGCAAGTACCTGGGCCTGCAGCCCATGTCACCCACTGATTTCCTTAAACTTATCAAGGAGAAACGTGACCTGGTTAAGCTGGACGCCAAGTTCATGAACCGCTCGGTCAACGAGGGTTTCAGCGGCGGCGAGAAGAAACGTAACGAGATATTCCAGATGGCCATGTTGGAGCCGTCCCTAAGCATACTTGACGAAACAGACTCTGGTCTTGATATAGATGCACTGCGTATTGTGGCCGATGGCGTGAACCGTCTTAAGAGCCCCGAGACAGCGGTGATTGTCATCACTCACTATCAGCGTCTGCTTGACTATATCAAACCCGATATCGTTCACGTGCTATATCAGGGACGCATCATCAAGACTGCCGGTCCTGAACTGGCACTGGAACTTGAGGAGCGCGGTTATGACTGGGTTATAAAAGAGTTTGAGGATTCTCAGAAATGAAATCAGCTCAGAATTACATAGATCTCTTCAAAGAGAACAGGGCATTGGTTGACCGCGGGTCGGCCGGTGTCATGAACAGCCTTCGTGATGCCGCCCTTAAGAGTCTTGAGCAGTACGGCTTGCCGCACAGCGGGCTTGAGGAGTATCTGCATACTGACGTATCAAAGTGGTTCGAGCCCGACTGGGGTATGAATCTGGCGCGTCTGGATATGCCGGTTGACTTTGCCCAGGCTTTCAAGTGCAGCGTACCCAATCTGAGCACCCAACTCTACTTCCTGGCCAACGATACCTTTGCAAGTTCCGATACGGCCGCCAAGAACCTGCTTCCCGATGGGGTGTTTGCCGGCAGTCTCAAGGAGGCCGCCGCACAGCATCCTGAAGTGGTTGAGAAGTTCTACGGCAGGTTGGCCGATATGGATAGACCCGGAATTGCAGCCATCAACACCCTGTTTGCACAGGATGGATTCCTGCTCTATGTTCCGGACGGGGTTGTTCTGGAGAAACCCTTACAGCTGATAACTCTTTTGAGTTCCAAGGTGGATCTTATGGTCAACCGCAGGATTCTGGTGGTTTTGGGACGCAGTGCACAGGCAAAACTGTTGCTTTGTGACCATGCTCTTGCTGCGAATCAATATCTGACAACTCAGGTAACCGAGGTATTCGTGGGTGAGAATTCCAGTTTTGAGTTGTATGATCTGGAGGAGACTCATTACGCAAACCGCCGTACATCAGAACTTTACGTAAGTCAGGAGGCTGACAGCAACGTTGAGATTGACTATGTGACACTGCATAACGGGCAGACACGTAACACTGTTTTCTCAACTTTTGCAGGACGCGGTTCAAACCTCTCGCTGAACGGAATTGCCACCATTGATAAGGAGCAACACGTTGATAATATGACGTTTGTGGATCACAGAGTGTCTGATTGCACCAGCAACGAACTGTTCAAATACGTTCTGGACGACAGCGCGAGCGGGGCATTCGCAGGAAAGGTTCTGGTTCGTCACGGAGCTCAACATACTGAGTCACAGCAGACTAACCGGAATATCTGTCTTACCCGCCAGGCACGCATGTTCACACAGCCCCAACTGGAGATTTATGCCGATGATGTAAAGTGTTCACACGGTGCAACCGTGGGGCAGCTGGATGATAAGGCCATGTTCTATATGCGCCAGCGCGGCATCCCCGAGGCCGAGGCGCGAATGATGCTCATGCAGGCATTCGTGGGAGAGGTTATAGGACGCGTATCGCTGGAGCCGCTCCGTGACCGTCTGAACCGTCTTGTAGAGAAACGTTTCCGCGGAGAACTCACCCAGTGTGAGGGATGCCGCGCTTGCAGATAAAAGTGATATGATTGACGTAGAGAGAATTCGCAGGGATTTCCCTATTCTGGGACGTGAGGTTTACGGTAAACCGCTTGTCTATCTGGATAACGCAGCCACTACCCAGAAACCTCAGTGCGTCATTGATGCCATAAGCGAGGCATACTGCAACGTGAATGCCAACGTACACCGCGGAATCCATTTCCTCTCACAGCAGGCTACCGATATGATGGAGGCGGCCCGCGACAAGGTACGTCAGTTCATAGGAGCGGGCAGCACCGGGGAGATAATCTTTACCCGTGGCACTACCGAGAGCATGAACCTGCTTGCAAGTTCTTTTGCCCAGGCTTTCCTCAAGGAGGGTGATGAGGTTATCATCTCCGGAATGGAACATCACAGCAACATAGTACCCTGGCAGATCCAGGCCGGCAGATACGGATTCAAACTGAAGGTCATACCCGTAACGGACCTTGGAGAACTGGATATGGATGCTTTCTCAGCAATGCTGTCCGATAAGACAAAACTTGTAAGCATTACACATGTATCCAATGTCTTAGGTACTGTGAATCCTGTTTCTGAGATTATAAGTCTGGCCCATTCGCGCGGAATTCCCGTTGCAGTAGACGGTGCCCAGTCCGTTCCTCACATCAAGGTGGACGTTAAGGAACTTGGAGCCGATTTCTACGCATTCAGCGGACACAAGATATACGGACCTACCGGAATAGGCGTTCTTTACGGCCGTAAGGAACTGCTTGAAAAGATGCCTCCCTACCAGGGCGGAGGCGAGATGATAAAGCGCGTCACTTTTGAAAAGACCACATACAACGAACTGCCGTACAAGTTTGAGGCCGGCACCCCTGATTATGTGGGCTCAATAGCGCTTGCAACCGCTCTTGATTACGTTCAGGCTATAGGCCTTGATACGATAGCACAGTATGAGAACGAACTGTGTGACTATGCCATAAGCAAACTGACACAGATAACCGGCATGCGCATTATCGGAAATTCAGAACACCGCAGCGCCGTCGTTTCATTCCTGGTGGGAAACATCCATCCGTCTGACATGGGAACCCTGCTTGACCGTCTGGGCATAGCAGTACGTACAGGCCATCACTGTGCCGAGCCTCTGATGGACCGTATGGGTATTCCCGGCACTGTCCGTGCATCGTTCTCCTTTTATAATACCAAGGCCGAAATAGATACCTTGAGCGCCGGAATAGAGCGCGTAAAACGCATGTTTTAAACATTTTTTCACATTTCGGGCGTATCGTAAAGTAAAAATGCTTACCTTTGCCCGCAGATTACAACCAAAACAGATAATTATGAAAAGACTATTTCTTAGTGTTTTTGCACTGACTCTTGGTGCATTCACATTCATCTCATGTAATGATGATGACAAAATCAAGAATGATGATAATGACGGTGGCAAGTTCATGACTGTTCCCCAACAGCAGCAGGCCATAAGCGGTGCTCTGAACGGAATTGCAGAGTCTGCAGATTTCTCGGAACTTTCAGAGGCTGTAGGTTTTATAGAAAGTGTCATGGGTTATAATATCCAGTTGGAGAATCTCGCAGAGGCACTTGGAAGTCCTGCAGCAGTGAAGGATAGCCTCTTCCAGGATAAGCTGACAAAAGCGGTTGTCATGTTTATGAAGGATACAATTGCTATAGACGTTTCTCCTCTGTGCATGTCGGCAGACCTGTTCATTTTTGATTCCCTTTCAGTTGATACTGTCCGTTATACGGGCGAGGGTGGAAGCACAGGTACACGCGTGGATTCCACTTTGAGAACTTTCTACATTATTGACACTATCAGACATGATGTGGATTACCTGCAGGTTAATGTGTTCGTCGCAGACCATAAGGCATCACTTAAATTGAATGTAAGAGCCGGTGAGAGCATTATCGCCTATAAGAACAGCAAGGGACAGAAGACCGTATATCTTCCCAAATCTGCTGAGGTTTCAATTGCCCTGGATGACAAGGTTCTTGCTGCATTCAACGGTCAGTACTCATCGGACATGAGTCTTCACGTTGAAGATGTGGAAGGTGGCGACGACATTGTTGATCTTGACGGAAACCAGTTCTCAGTATCCGGCAAACTGAAAATTGTCAGCTATGAACTGGAGGGCGGTCTGAAATTTGATCTCAGGAAGGGTATCGAGGCCAATCTGGCAGCTAAATATTCTGACAATTCAGTTCTTTCCGTAAACGCTAAGGTAGATGCAGTATTGGAAGGTCTGGATATTCAGGATACAGTAGCCATTCTGGCTTGGGCTCAGAATCCCGAGAAACTCAAGTCAATCAGTCTGAATGCTTCACTTGCAGGCGGTAAAGTTGAAATCAAGGGTGCTATAGACTCTCCCTTTAAGAATGAGGAACTTGCTACAACACTGCGCAGCCTGATGGTTCCGGGTGCAACTATATCGGAGGAGAAGGCAAAGCAGACAGTAGAGCAGCTTAACGGTATTATCAATGCCGGAATCTATTTTGAAGGTTTCAAACAGCCTCAGGCAAAATTCAAGTTCGTCTACAGGGAAGCACGTGAAGGTAAGATGGGCAAGAACGTAATGGACCAGATAGGAGATCTGTTTGACCGTACAGGTGCATATCCCGTCCTGATTGCACGTGATGAGGACGGCGCTGAGATTGAGGTATCATTTGAGGAGTATTTCGGCAATATTGATTATACCAGGTTCGTAAAAACCATTTCAGGAAAGTTTGAAGCAACCTTTGGCGACCTGATGAACTCAAAGAAGAAAAAATAATCTGATCCGGATACGATCGCTTTGACAAAAGGGTGGCTGCATAGCGCGGTCACCCTTTATTTATACATTTTTAATGCGCTGAAAATGTTAAAAATGTGTACCTTTGCACCCGTTTTAAAAAGCAAGGTTAAAAACACACTACTATATGAAACAGAAAGCACTCCTTATGATTCTTGACGGCTGGGGCATAGGTAACCGCTCCAAGGCCGATGTGATCTACAACACACCCACTCCTTACATGGATTACCTGAATGCCAATTATCCTAATGCACAGTTGCTTGCATCAGGTGAGAACGTTGGTCTGCCCGACGGTCAGATGGGTAACTCAGAGGTTGGTCACCTCAATATCGGTGCCGGCCGTGTTGTTTATCAGGATCTGGTTAAGGTAAACCGCGCCATCGCTGACGGCAGCATCCGCCAGAACAAGGAGGTTGTATCGGCTTACACCTACGCCAAGGAGAACGGCAAGAAACTGCACCTGATGGGTCTTGTATCAGACGGCGGTGTTCACAGTTCACTGGAACATCTTTTCTGCCTGACCGATATTGCCCGCGAGTACGGCATTGACAAGACTTATGTACACTGCTTCATGGACGGTCGTGACACCGACCCCAAGAGCGGTAAGGGTTTCATTGACCAGTTGGTAAAGCGCGGCGATAAGGTTGCCACCATCATCGGCCGTTACTATGCAATGGACCGTGACAAGCGCTGGGAGCGTGTAAAGATTGCTTATGACCAGCTGGTAGGCGGTGAGGGCCGTAAGGTTTCTGACATGGTAAAGGCTGTCGAGGAGTCATACGCCGAGGGCGTGACCGATGAGTTCATGAAGCCTATCGTAAACGAGGCTTATGACAGCCGCATCGAGGAGGGTGACGCCATCATCTTCTTCAACTTCCGTAACGACCGCGCAAAGGAGCTCACCATCGTTCTGACCCAGAAGGATATGGACGCTGAGGGTATGCATACCATCCCCGGTCTGCAGTACTACTGCCTCACTCCGTATGATGCTTCTTTCACCGGCGTACACATTCTGTTTGACAAGGAGAACGTGAACAACACCCTTGGCGAGTATCTGTCAGCTCAGGGTCTCAAGCAGTTGCACATTGCCGAGACTGAGAAATATGCTCACGTTACATTCTTCCTGAACGGCGGCCGCGAACTTCCGTTTGACGGCGAGGACCGCATCCTGGTTCCCTCACCTAAGGTTGCAACTTATGACCTGCAGCCTGAGATGAGCGCTTACATAGTTCGTGACAAGCTGGTCGAGGCCATCGGCACTGACAAGTATGACTTTATCGTTGTAAACTTTGCAAACGGCGATATGGTTGGTCATACCGGCGTTTATGAGGCAATTGAGAAGGCTGTCGTTGCTGTCGATGCCTGCGTTCATGATGTTATCGAGGCTGCCAAGGCCCATAACTATGAGGCTATCATCATTGCCGACCACGGTAATGCCGATAACGCCCTGAACCCCGACGGTACACCTAACACCGCTCACTCACTCAATCCTGTTCCGGTAATCTACGTTACCCCGCGCAAGGACGCCAAGGTAGAGTCAGGTATCCTGGCCGATGTGGCTCCTACAATCCTCACCATTATGGGTCTTCCCATACCGGCTGAGATGAACGGTAAAGTACTTGTAAAATAACCGCTAAACTATTGTTTATATAAGCCGACGGTCTTGGACTATGACCGTCGGTTGTCCTTTTTTATTTTTTTGAATGAAACTGATTCCTATCTATACTTGGAACCGTAGCGTCCTTGAGTTCAACCGTAAGAAAGACCGTCTTTCACACCAGCCCTGGTTTCAGGGTGTGGTGCTCCTGCTGTGCGTTATCATAGCGATGCTGCTGGCAAATCTGCCCGCAACCCGTCACTATTACCATGCTTTCCTTGAGACCAGCATCCAGATTCACATGCAGAGTCCCGAGGGCAGCGTTGACTGGCTGTTCCCGCACGGAATGACCATCGAGAAGTTCATCAACGACATCCTGATGGTGGTTTTCTTCTTCACCGTGGGTCTTGAGATCAAGCGTGAGGTAGCACACGGTGAACTGTCATCGGTCAAGAAGGCTCTTCTTCCGGTGGTTGCCGCATTCGGCGGTGTCATCATGCCGGCTTTGCTCTATACTCTGGTAAACCGCGGTACCATCGGCGCATCCGGCTGGGGTATTCCTACGGCAACCGATATCGCCTTTGCTGTCTGCATACTCTCTGTCCTGGGTGACAGGGTTCCGGTTTCACTTAAGGTGTTCCTTACTGCACTTGCCATTGCCGATGACCTGATTGCCATCCTGGTTGTGGCAATCTTCTATGGCGGACATGTAAACCTGATACTTCTTGGAGTTTCAGTAGTGGTGATTTTCATTGCCTGGCTGATCAAGTATCTGGGACACAAGCATATTGCAGTATATCTTGGCTTGGCGGTAGTAGTCTGGGTTCTCTTCTATTACTCGGGTATTCACGCTACCATGTCAGGTGTTGTCATGGCATTCATTATTCCGTCCGAGGCCCGTTACGAGCGCTCGTACGTGCTTCATAAGATCAAGTTCTTCTCTCAGAAACTGCTCTCTTTTGACCAGATTGATGATGAGACCATGTTCCCCAATGGTCCGCAGCGTCATTTCCTGCGTAAAATACACAATACGGCTTACGGCTCACTCAACATGAGTTACCGTGTGGAGCATGCTCTTTCACCCTGGGTGAACTTTATGATCATGCCTATTTTCGCATTGGCTAATGCAGGTGTTGAGATTCCGGATCTGGCCTACTTCAATATTTTCAATACTACCGGAGTTGCCGGTGGAGTAGGGCTGGGCATTTTCCTGGGTCTGGTGCTTGGCAAGCCGCTGGGTATTACTCTTTTCAGTTTTGCTGCAATCAAGACAAAACTCTGCGAGATGCCTGAGAAGGCGGGCTGGGCTATGTTCTTTGCAGTTGCCTGTCTGGGTGGTATCGGCTTTACTATGTCTATCTTTGTTGATACGCTCTCTTTCCAGGATGCTGCGGCAGTCCAGGAAATGAGAAATGCCGGCAAGATAGCCATTCTTATGGGCTCTCTGGCTGCCGGCATTCTGGGTACAATCCTTATTAAACTGGTTTCAGGAGCAGACCGCAAGTCACTCGGCTGAGAACTGATCCTTTCCTACGCCGCATATCGGGCATACAAAATCATCGGGTATCTCCTCCCAGGGGGTACCCGGTTCTATTCCACCCTCAGGGTAACCTTCGGCGGGATCATACTCCCAACCGCACATATCACAAACGTACTTGCTCATAGTCTTTGGTTTTAGGTTGTTGATGTTTTGCAAATATAGCAACAGGCGCCATTATTCCAAGCGGAATGACTACTTTTGTATAATCAAATTTTAAATGTCATGGTAAAGAATCTTAGTGATAAGGTAAAGTATATCGGAGTTGATGACCTGGACCTGGATCTTTTTGAGAGTCAGTATATAGTTCCTGAGGGAATGGCTTACAACTCTTATGTCATTCTGGACGATAAGGTGGCTGTTCTTGATACGGCCGATGCACGCAAGGCCGATGAGTGGAAGGCTAACCTTAAGGAGGCTCTCTGCGGACGCCAGCCGGATTACCTTGTCGTTCATCATATGGAACCGGACCACTCGGCCCTGATTGCTTGGGCTCTTGAAGAGTTCCCCGCTCTTACTCTTGTGGCCAGTGCCAAGGCTATCCAGATGCTGGAGCAGTTCTTTGAGGGTATTCAGATTGAAGGACGCACCCTTGCTGTCAAGGAGGGTTCGGAACTTGTACTTGGTGAGCATAAACTGCGCTTTATCGGTGCTCCTATGGTTCACTGGCCTGAGGTTATGGTTTCTTTCGATGAGGCCGACGGGGCTCTTTACAGTGCTGATGCTTTCGGTAAGTTCGGTTCCTTGAGCAAGTGCGGATTCTATGGACGCGACGATGATGACTGGAGTTGTGAGGCCCGCCGCTACTACTTCAATATAGTCGGTAAGTACGGCGCTCCTGTACGCACCCTGCTGGGCAAGACTTCACAGCTTGCCATCAAGACCATACGTCCGCTTCACGGTCCTATACTTGAGGATAACCTTTCGGAATATCTTGACCTTTATAATATATGGAGCAACTACGCTGTTGAGACACCGGGTATTTTCATTGCCTGCGCTTCAATTCATGGCGGTACTTTGGCAGCGGCTGAGAAGTTGGCTGAGATTCTGCGTGCCAAGGGTGCGGAGCGTGTGGTTGTAAGTGACCTTTGCCGCTCGGACTTTGCCGAGAACGTGGAGGATGCTTTCCGGCATTCCACTCTGGTGGTTGCCGCATCATCATATGATGCCGGTGTATTCACTCCCATGTATGAGTTCCTGCATCGGCTCCAGATCAAGGGGTTCTGCAATCGCAAGGTGGGTATTATTGAGAACGGCTCCTGGGCTCCTTCGGCCGGCCGTGTCATGAAGGAGATGCTCTCATCTATGAACGGCGTTGAGATTGTTGAGCCTATGGTTACTATCAAGAGCCGCATGAAAGCTGCCGATATCCCTGCACTTGAAACTTTAGCTTCTGCACTTCTTTAAGGGGGAACTTAAGGTATAGGGTATCTGAAACTACGCGCTTCGCGCTATCCCTCCCATACCCAATAAGACGCTCTGAAAGGCGTGAGCTTTGCTCGCACCTTCCAGAGCATCTTATTGAGTACGGGCCCCTCCCGTTCACAGCGACACGGGCGTCGATGGTTTCTGATACCCTATACCTTAAGTTCCGCTCGCTTGGCGGGATTTGACTATAAAATATAGTTAAAATTTGAGTTTTGTGATTCAACTATGGATAATAGTTGTATATTTGCGGCAGAGTTGATTCGGAAATGATCACAAAACTATAGTTTATATGAAGCGATTAAGTAAGAAAGAAGAAGAGATCATGGAGCTGTTTTGGCAGAACGGAGCCATGACTGTGGGTGAGCTCAGGGAACTCTTGCCGGAGCCTAAGCCTCATCAGAACACCATCTCCACCCAGGTGCGTCTGCTGGAGTCAAACGGATTCCTGGGTCATTCAAAAGAGGGGATGGGATACAGGTATCACGCAGCCATCAGTCGTGACGAGTACAGCAATACGTCAATCGGGCGTATAGTATCGCACTGCTTTGAGAACTCTTACATTGATGCGGTATCGGCCCTGGTCAAGGATGACAAGATCAGTGTTGATGAACTTGAGGAACTCATCAAGCGTATCAAGGAGGAGGGCTGATTGTTTACTTACCTTTTGCTAATAATTAATCAAGTATATAATGGAGGCATTGTTGATATATCAGGTCAAGGTGGCGGTTCTTGTAGCGGCTCTTTTTGGCTGTTACCGTCTGCTGCTGGGACGTGAAACGTTCCACCGCTTTAACCGGTTGGTTCTGATAACCATTGCTCTTCTCTCCTTTGTTTTGCCCCTCTTCCATATTACCAGACCGGTTGCCGGTGAAATGACTGCACTGGAAGAGAATGTACAGACGTCTGCTCCCGCCAATCTGCTTATTACACTGCTGGTATTGTACGGGGCAGGTGTTCTGTTCGTCCTTATCAAAAAGGGTATTTCCGTATGGGCCATGTCACGTATCATACGCAAGGGCCGTTATGCTGACCGCTCCAATGGTGTCGATGTTATTGAATCGGACCAGATTCCGGGGCCTCTCAACTGGATGCGGTTCATCGTGATGCCTTATGACTGGCTTGAAAAAGAGAATGCATCGGTCTGGAAGCATGAGAACCTTCATGCCCACCGATGGCACTCGCTTGACCTGCTTATGGCCGATATCATGACGGCGTTCCAATGGTTCAACCCGGTAATGATCCTGCTGCGCAAGGAGTTTGAACTCATACACGAGTATGAGGCAGACCGCGCGGTTATTGACAGCGGAGCCAATCCCAAGGAATACAAGCTCATGCTGGTCAGTGCCGTTGCAGCAAACAGAGGCCTGGCTATGACCAGTTGGCTGAAGCAATCCAACCTCAAAAAGAGAATAGATATGATGGACAAAAAACAATCAAACGGATGGAACAGGCTCAGAGTCCTGTTTATCCCTGCAATCGCGTATTTCTTCTTGTTTGCGACTGCCAATGTATCGATGGCTGCGGATTCTTTCCGCTGGCCGGTGTTTGAAGACGGTAAGACCTGGATATTCCAGGACGGTACCTGTAAGGTGAAGACATTTGACGGTGTCGAGGCTACCGTCGATGTGAACTCTCTGCCTGATTACCTGAGTAACTATCAGGGTTTCAGGACTACCCGCATGACCCTTATGTACACCTATCCCATAGAGGGTCTGGCCGATGTACAGCCTCTGGCCGAGAGTCTGGCTGCAAAAGGTATCAGGGTATCAGTAGCCAACAACAGTGATATGCTCACTAAGATGACTATGCCTGAGTATCGCATTGCCCGCATCTATGATTTGGGCGGCGGTCAGTACAAGTTTGAACTCAACTGCAACGACAATGGTGAAAACCTGCGTTATCTTGCCGTAGGTGTGGAACGCAAGTACATCAATCCTTCCATTACGGGCGATGTCAGTCTTATGGCTAAATGGATTGGCCTGTTTGACGGACACGGAGTGGCCGTATACCCTGACCGCATGAGTGCCGGCGATGTCGATATCCTTTCAAAAGCTGCTTGGGAGAGTGGAATAGAGCAGTTCTCGATAGTAAGGGACGGCGTGGATGGCAGAGCTGACCATCATGTGGTCACTATAGTTCCCAGGAATTACAGTATTGCCGGTCACTATCCCGGTATGGATGCAAAGACCGCCGCCAAGCAGATGGTTTATGATTATACTGAAGGATATTACGGCAAGGGACGCCTCATCAGAGAGCCCAAGGTACTGTACAGTTCCGAGGAGGATTGGCTTTCATTTGATGTCGTGAATGCTGATGATGAGTTCATAATGCTGTTTAAATACCGTCAGGGTCCTGACCAGTGGGTTGTCGGCCTGACCGGATGTGAGATTGAGGTTAACGGCAAGTGGATCAAGGAGACAAAGAATGAAGGTATGGATGATTTCCTGAACCGTTATTTCTGGATTCCGGCCTGGGGCGCCGTTTATCAGACCGTTCATTTCCCGGCACTGCCCAAGGATGTCAAGACCATCAATTTCAGGACCGAGTCCATGAACAATACGATGAAAAAGATTCAGGTGACCGCCGATGACAGTATGTATGGCAAGGTCATAAGCCTGGACATGGACGCAACTGCTTTCCTTCAGACAACTCATATCAATCAGGACGTAAAGGATGAGTTCCATGTTGAAAGGGTTGATTTTGATGAGAACGAGACCACGGTATATTGCTCCGTACTGATCCGGGCCGATCCCTCTTTCCCGGGAAACGTAGGCAACGACTACAAGATTACGCTTAAGGACGGAACTGTCCTGAATGCCATCAGGATTGAAGGTGTTCCAGTGAATGAGGATTTTGACAGACACGGTGATTGGGTAACTACCCCGTATCAGGTCATATTCCCGGCAATCAGTCATGAGCAGTGGAGTAAAGGCGCTCCCGTATTCTCAGGATCCGTATGTCACGAGCCGATAAGCGTCAAGTTGTTGCGTTTGGGCCAGAGAGACGGAGAACACTCAGACATTGTGGATAATGTCATTCCCGGTAAGTATGACGCCACGGCTACCATAATGAAGAAAGTTGAGGGAGAGAATTTCTTCCGGATGTCGCTTGAACCCATCGGAACTGTCGAAATTACCGCTGACGGCTCTATCATATTCAAAAGTGACAAGAAGGGAATGATACCTGACGGCAAATACAAAACTGCCTGGAAAGACGCATATGAAGACTTGGCTTTGCCGCCGATAGGTTTCCCTGCCCAGGATGGCGGCTTTATAAAAGACGAGAGCCAGACAAGCTTGCTGCTGTCATTCAAGACAAGGAAAAAGGAGTATTACTTCAAGGTCATGAAGGTGGAATATGACAAGGATTCCCAAGCCTATTTCGGTCTTGACTACAGGTACATCCTGTCAAATATGCAACTGTCTGCAAACGGAGAAGATGTGGTGGATATGACCCTCACACCTATAGAATAAAAAATAGGGTGGCCCAAACGGACCACCCTATTTTATTAGTGCGCTTTTATTTCTTTGCTGTTTTGGCACGCTGTGCGTTCAGGAAGTCAACCATCTTCTTGAGGTTCTCCTCTGAGTACATACCCATACCGTGACCGCCCTGGGGCTCGCGAACGATGTAGCTCTCAACACCGGCCTTCTGCATCTCGTCATAGAGATACTGGCTTACGCATGATGCTACTACAAAGTCTGCATCACCATGGAAAATGTAACCGGCCACATCATCCTTATCAAGGAAACCGGTGGCACTCAGCAGCATGAAGTTGTCCTCATTACCCTCCTTGGGGAGTCCGATAAGCTGCTCCTCGGGGGTGTTGCCCTTGCCGCCGAATACCATTGCGTTACCGCACTCCATCTGCAGGAGCTCAGTGGGACCTGACCAGTCGCAGAATGCGTTTACATAGCTGGACTCCTTGGTGTAGGGGCCTACGTTACCCTCAATGTCATACTCGGCCTTGCCGCGCTTGGCAACCTTAACGCCGTTTGACAGAGCGGTAACTGCACTCAGATGACCGCCTGATGAGAAACCTGAGGTAGCGATGAATGAGGTATCGAATTTGTACTTGGCTGCGTTGGCGCGGATAAAGCGGATGACAGCCTTGATATCGTTAACCTGTGCGGGCCACTTGCCGTCGGCAATTGAACGGTGGTTGGGGCAAACCACTGCGTAACCTGCATTGAGAAGAGCTGCGCCGATAGTACCTAAATCAGCTGCACCCTTTGAACTGTTGCTGCCCCATGCGCTGCCGTAGATGTGTACAACTACAGGATACTTATCCTTAACCTCCTTGGGCAGGTAGATGTCGAGCATGTGATAAACCTGACCGTCATCGCCGGCATAGTTGACGTCTGTGAATTTTTCGGAGCACTCAACCTGTGCACCGCCCTGAGGACCGCCGAATCCGCCGAATCCGCCACCGCCCATCGGGGGCATACCGCCACCCATAGGAGGCATACCGCCACCGGGAAAACCACCACCGCCCGGGAACTGGGCGAAACATGTGAGCGACATCATAACAGCCGCTGCAAGAAGAATCTGTTTTTTCATTTTATTGTGTAATTAAGAAGTAATAATCTTTATCTAGTATCTTCAAAGGACAGGCAAAGTTAAACTTTTTTTCAGAATAGTATATAATATGTCATGGTTACTGTGACTATCAGTTTCATGCCTGTACCGACCAGAAAACCTGCAAAAGTGCCCAATGCGGACTTCAAGGCCCCGCCGGCACTCTTGTCTGACTGGAACAACTCTGCAAGGAAAGCACCCAGAAGGCTGCATGGGATCATGCCTAACGGTGTAAAGAACATTCCTATAATCATTCCTATCAGCGCTCCCTGGCTTCCGGCTTTGGTTCCGCCGGCCAGTTTGGTGAATTTGGCCGGAATTATGTAATCCAGTATAGTAACGATAATGGTCACTCCAAGCCAGATAAGCACAAAAGTAAGTGACATATCGGCCCCTCCAAGCCTGTGACTCAGGTATGCCAGCAGCAGACCTGCCCAACTGAGCGGTGGCCCGGGCAGTCCGGGAACGATGCTGCCTATGATGCCGATCACTCCCAGAATTATTGCAAGAACTATCAATAAGGTAGACATGATACTTTCATTATTCCGGGGCTAAAGGTAGCAATTATTTCACTACTTTTGCGCGATGGTTCAGATTCAGGATACGATAGTTTCACTTGATGTCATCACCAAGGAGTTTTGCTGTGACTTGAAGAAATGTCACGGAGCATGCTGTGTGGAGGGTGATGCCGGCGCTCCCGTAACCCCGGAGGAGATAGCGCAGATAGAGGAACTCCTGCCCGTAATCCGCGATATGTTATCGGCCGATGCCCTTAAGGCCATAGAGGAGAAGGGTATTGCCTATCCGGATCCGGAGGGAGAACTTGTGACACAGATAGTGAACGGCAAGGACTGCGTCTTTACCTGCTACGATGACAGCGGGTGCTGCTACTGTGCCATTGAGAAGGCTTACCGTGAGGGAAAGGTAAGTTTCATGAAACCCGTTTCATGCCATCTGTATCCCATCCGCGTCAAGAAGATAGGCCCGTACTGGGGTCTGAACTATGACCGATGGGACGTATGCCAGGCTGCCGCCATCAAGGGACACCGTGAGCATATTCCCGTATATAAATGCCTTAAGGAGCCGCTCATACGCCGATTCGGACAGGATTGGTATGATGAGTTGGAACTTACGGTAAATGAAATGAAGAAACAGAACATAATATGAAAGGAAAGGTATTACTGTCATCAATGATTCTGGCTGCGGTTTGCTCGGCCATGCTTTCATCATGCGGCAGCGCATATAAGGAACAGCCGTTTGGAGGAATGAACGGAAAGGTCCAGACGGCAAAAGTCTGGCACATAATGCCGGAGGTCTGGCATGCCAACAACCGCGGTACTGACGTGATGGAAATAAACACATCGGTCTATGATATATACGGTAACGAGATTTACTCGGCCGGCTTGGACAGCGCCCAGCGTATTAAGACCGAGGCCGAGAACATGTTTGAGAACTCCGTCTGCACCCGCAGCACCCTGAGGTCGGGAGGCAGGGTTGTTGCCAAGATCAGCCTGATTTCAAATGACAAGGGCAGACTTGAATATAATAAGGAGGTGAACGGACGCATTGTCCGCATGACGGTAAAGCAGACTTCGTTCCTGCGCCGTCACAAGTCAGTAGTGACCGAAGACGGAAAGGTTACCACCGTCAGAGTGATAAAGACGGATGCCGACGGATATCCCGTCAGGATAACCACAACCGAGCCCCAAACGGGCCGCAAAATCCTAGTGACCAACATCTTTGATGAGAACCACAACGTCATAGAGACGCGTATGCACACCAATATAGGTGAGGACGGCAAGGAAGAGGATCAGATAATCTACTCCAAGTACGAAGAAGTGGATGAACACGGAAACTGGACTAACTGCCGTACTTTCAATAAACATCACCTTCCGGTAGAGGTGCTGGTAAGGGAACTGGAATATTGGGAATAGGGTTAAAAATGTATAATTTGCACAATATTATGTAGTTGTGCATATGGTTGGCGTTACAATGAGGCCGAAAAATGTGTAATTTCGCGGCCGAAAATTGAAAAGTAACAAAAATGTGTCGGCAAAGGGCCGGCAAAAACGACGTCAACTTTATGAATATCAGAGGTTTCCAACCCAAACTGTTCTCAACTCTCAAGAACGGTTACAACAAACAGACACTTGTTCAGGACCTGCTTGCAGGTGTAATTGTAGGTATTGTGGCTTTGCCGCTTGCCATCGCGTTCGGTATTGCATCGGGAGCAACTCCTGAGGCCGGTATTCTGACTGCAATCGTTGCAGGTTTCATCATCTCCTTCTTTGGAGGCAGCAAGGTTCAGATTGGCGGTCCTACCGGAGCTTTCATCGTTATCGTTTACGGTATCATCCAGCAGTACGGCATGAGCGGCCTTTGCATAGCCACATTCATGGCAGGAGCGTTCCTTATCCTGATGGGCGTGCTGCATCTGGGAACCATCATCAAGTATATTCCTTATCCCATAGTCGTGGGCTTTACAAGCGGTATCGCCCTGACAATATTCGCAACTCAGATCAAGGATCTGTTCGGCCTCCAGATAGAGAGCGTTCCGGCAGGTTTCATTGACAAGTGGGCTGTCTATTTCCAGAATTTTGACACCGTAAGCTGGTGGTCTCTGCTGATAGGCGTAGGCAGCATACTCATTATAGTTTTCACTCCCAAGATCAGTCGTAAAATTCCCGGTTCTCTTGTGGCAATCATCGTTATGACAGTTGTCTGCCTTATCCTGCGCAACTTAGGCGTAGAGGGCGTAGAGACCATCGGTGACCGTTTTTCAATAAGCACAGAACTTCCTCAGGCCGAGGTTCCCAAAATCAACTGGGAAAGCATTACCCGTCTGGCTCAGCCGGCTATGGTAATTGCCATCCTCGGCGCAATCGAGTCGCTGCTCTCTGCAGCCGTGGCCGATGGTGTGATAGGTGACCGTCACGACAGCAACCAGGAACTTGTGGCACAGGGTATTGCCAACATGGTATCACCTCTGATAGGCGGTATACCTGCCACAGGCGCAATAGCACGAACCATGACCAACATCAACAACGGCGGGCGCACTCCGGTGGCAGGTATTGCGCACGCCATTGTATTGGCTTTAATCTACCTGTTCCTGATGCCGCTGGTAAAGTTCATCCCCATGGCTTGCCTGGCAGGAATTCTGGTAGTCGTATCATACAACATGAGTGAGTGGCGCAGTTTCAAGGCCATCCTCAAGAACCCCAAGTCCGATATCATCGTACTGCTTGTAACATTCTTCCTGACAGTGATATTCGATCTCACCGTCGCAATCGAGGTGGGTGTTCTGATTGCCTGCCTGCTCTGCATGAAGCGTATGGCCGAGACTACCAACGTATCAGTGTTGAGTGATGAGATTGATCCCAATGCAGACTCTGATATACAGGGAAATCTGGAACACCTTACAATTCCCGAGGGAGTAAAGGTGTATGAGATAAACGGTCCCTATTTCTTTGGAATAGGTAACAAGTTTGAGGAGATGATGGGCGATATGGGCGGCCGCGCCAAGGTGCGTATCATCCGTATGCGTAAGGTTCCGTTCATTGACTCAACCGGCGTTCACAACCTGCAGAACATGTGTAAGATGTGCTCTCAGATGGGTGTCAAGGTCGTTCTGAGTGGCGTCAACCCCAAGGTGATGAAAGTCATTGAAGACGCCGGAATGGATGATGTAGTAGGAAAGGAAAACATCTGCAGTCACATCAACCTCGCCCTGAAAAGAGCAGAAGAGATCCTGTCTGCACAAAGGGTCTGACCCCTTTGTGTCAACAAAAAACGACCTTTGAGCTAAGTTTCCCCGACACAAAGGGGTCTGACCCTAAAACGACCTTTGAGCCAAGTTCCCCCAGACGCAAAGGGGTCTGACCCTAAAGAGTAGTTTTCAACAGATTACAAAGTTGGCCTGAACCGGTGCTTTAACTGGTTCAGGCCAACTTTTTGATTAACAACCATCTGAGTTATCAACAGGCGGTTAAAAACTTTTTTAAATAAAAAGTGGGGCAAAGTGGGTTAAAGTGG